>Ga0265293_10002139_pt1 | contig 40831 bp, 34 predicted proteins | sample Munlanlewell138R_FD_192505 | JGI IMG/M metagenome (GOLD analysis project Ga0265293, IMG submission 192505) | Leachate microbial communities from a municipal landfill in Southern Ontario, Canada - Leachate well 138R | ecosystem: Engineered > Solid waste > Landfill > Unclassified | place: Canada...
TCAAAATCGGCAACAATGCTCTTCTTGAATTCTTTTGAGTATGTACGTTGTTTGCGGATACTCCGTAGATTTGCTTTCATAGGTATTATCTCCATTAGTGGTCAACCTATGTCAGGGACGTACATAATTAGTGGTTCATAATTCTTAACTAAGGCATCTGGGAATGCTTCGTTCATGACATTAGCCCTTTTATATGCTTCCTCCTCACTAATCCCCTTCCTAATCATAACTGCAACCCACTCCATAAATATATTTTGGCTCCATTTTGGTGTGAATAATTCATAGAAAGCAAACCATAAGAGTAAGTCTCTTGTCCATAGTGGATAGATTACGTTAGTATCTAAAATGCATTTAAAACGAACGCTATGAATCATATAATCCAGTTTTTTCGTCAGTATCCATTATTTCACTAATTAGTCTTTCTTGTTTTTCTTTCATCTCCTTTTTATAGGTTATAACATCTTCGTATTTGATACGTCTGTGTTTGCCAACTTTAGTGAATTTTATATTTCCTGTTTCTAAAAGCTTAACAACATGAGGTCTGGAACATCCTAAAATCTCTGCCGCAGCTTGGGTAGTTACTTCTGTTGCATTAGGAACTATAGAAACTGGTTTGCCTTGGCTCGTTTCTTTTAAAATCTTCGCCAAGAGTCTTAATGCAGTTAATGGAATTCTTATTTTTTCTTGAGTTTCCTCAATCTCTATTTCTGGATTTTTATCAGTAATCCGATCTAAGGCTGATGAAAGGATATCATACGAAAGTGTTGCCACTTCTTGTTCTTCTTTAGAAGGCTTAAGAGTATTTTCAGTTGCACTCATTTTTTTGGACTTAGTATTTAATTTGAATCATTCATTGCTGTATGATTTATATTAATCGAAATAAACGAAACATCCAAAATATTCGCAATTAATTTTTAATCCTCGTCACGAAGCTCCTGCTTTGTGATGCTAACGTAGAAGCTACTGCTTCCAGTAAGACAATCCTTTGAATGACTATTATTCAGTTCTATCATAAACAACCTAATCCAAGGGTATATTTGATGATGCACTTAACACAGTGAACAATCAAGGGAAGCTGGAGCCTGCCTATGTCGGCAGACAGGCTTCCATAACTGCGTTGCAAAGCCGGAGCTTTACTACGAGGGAAACGAAATCATTTTATAATTTCGTTTATACCGATGTGAGTTCTAACCAATACTAATCTATATCAAGCCAGTCAATAAGTGTCCCATTGCATTCAGGAGCATTTGGACAATAGATTAATTCTACTCCATCTCTTAATTTGTAAACTTTAAAGTCGCCGACTGTAATAATCTCATTGCAATGAATACAGATTTTCTTGTCAGTTAGTTTTGGAGTATCCACAAAAGGATAATTGTCATTCAGGTACTTTTTTTTATCATTAATGACTATTTCTTCCATTATAGCCCCAATTATTATTATTTAAATAAATATTGTCTGCTTCCTGCGTTTATTTACTTTCAAATTAGCTAAACCGAATTGCCCTCAAGCTTTACATTGAAATTTATATCTGCTTTCAATGCTTTAAACACTTTTATGATGGTGTCGATAGTTGCGCTATTGGCACTCCTTTCTAGCTTAGATATCTGTGCTTTTTTAACACCAACCAATTCCCCTAGCTCATCTTGTGTTAAATCCCTTTCTAATCTTGCAGCTTTGATCATTTGACCTAAAAGCTCCATACTAAGCTCATACTCGTATTTGTCACGTTCCACTGTTCCAGTCTTGCCTAAATGCTTGTCTTTCAACTCGGCAAGTGTGTATGTCTTTAATTCTGCTGATGCCATTGCATTTACCTATTTCTTATTCAATTACACCATATTCGGGCTGATTGAAGCTAGGATTGTTAACTTTCTTCTAGATACCGTTCTTTTCCAACTTATTTTTGTTAGTAACCCATTTCCCAATAAAATACTGCTCTCTGAAAATTATAATGTTTCTTCTCTAAAAATCAAAGCATTGCGCATTTTCTTGCTTTAACAAATAACCATTAACAATTAATCCCTATCTAACCCCCTAATACTTCCACTTCTTAGATAGAGCCACAAGTGATAGCATCACAGGAACCTCAACCAATACCCCTACAACGGTTACTAGTGCTGCGGGAGATTGCAGACCAAATAGTGCAATAGCCACGGCTACAGCCAATTCAAAAAAGTTACTAGCACCAATCATAGCAGCCGGTGAGCAGATTGCATAAGGTAATTTCAATTTCCTTCCAGAAAACCAAGTAACAAAAAAGATGAAATAGGTTTGGATAATCAACGGAATAGCTATCAGTACAATGATAAGCGGGTTATTGATAATATTTGGTCCTTGAAAGGCAAATAGCAAAATTAGTGTGAGCAGTAATGCAAAAATACTAAGTGGTTTCAGTTTTGGAAGAAATACTTTGGTGAACCATTCTTGTCCATGCTTCTTGATCATTGTTTTACTGGTTAAATAGCCTGCCAGTAATGGTATAACCACATAAATAATCACACTGAATACAAGAGTATCGTATGGAATGGTGACATCGGTAATCCCCAATAAAAGCCCCACAATTGGTACAAACAATACAAGTATAATCAGATCATTCACAGAAACTTGAATCAATGTATAATTTGGATCGCCATCGGAGAGATAGCTCCATACAAAAACCATAGCTGTACAAGGTGCTGCGCCTAATAAGATTGCTCCTGCAATATATTCTCCAGCTAATTCAGGGGAAATAACAGCTGCATATATTTTCGTGAAAAATATCCAGGCAAAAAATGCCATTGTAAACGGTTTAATTAGCCAATTCACTATAACGGTCAAGACTAATCCTTTAGGACGTTTACCCACATTTTTGATGCTTGAAAAATCAATTTGTAGCATCATCGGGTAAATCATCAACCAGATTAAAATGGCAATGGGAATATTTACCTTGTAGATTTCCATTTTACTCAAAACTTGCATGGCATCACCAGCAAAAGAGCCGATGATAATTCCGCCAACAATACACATTGCCACCCAAAGGGTTAGGTATTTCTCAAAAAATCCGATTCTTTTAACTTCGCTCATAACTATAACTGTGGCTTTATTTGTTTTGAATAGAAGTTAAGAAACTCTGTCTTTATTTCGTTGCGAACTCTAATAAATTCACTCCAAATAAACTCTTCCGTTCCTGTGGCAAAAGATGGATCTTCAAAACCAATATGCAAACGATGTTTCACATTTCCTGCAAAAACAGGACATACCTCATTAGCTCCATCACAAACGGTAATAACATAATCCCACTCATCCCCTAAATATTTCTCAACCGAATCGGATGTATGTCCACTGATGTCAATGCCAATCTCTTTCATCGCCTCCACTGCCTTCTGGTTTAATTTTCCAGAAGCTTCTGTCCCAGCCGAAGCTACTTCAAGGCGTTTATCAAACAATTCCAAAAAGCCGTGAGCCATCTGACTTCGACAGCTGTTCCCCGTGCATAAAATTAAGATCTTCATGAATAGTATTTAATTTTTAACTAAAATACGTCAATAAAAATTAAAACTACATATTTCTTCTATACTGCCCACCTACTTGGTATAGGGCGTGAGATATTTGTCCTAGGGAGGCAACTTTAACGGTTTCCATCAACTCTTGAAATAGATTTCCATCATTTCGGGCTACTGCTTTCAATCGCTCTAAGGCTTCTTCACGCTTTTCTTCGTTGCGTTGCCAGAATAGTTCGAGGTTGTCGATTTGTTGTTTTTTCTCTTCTTCTGTAGATCGAATAAGCTCAATGGGTTTTTGCTCTTCGTCGGAAGTTTTCTCGTTTATGAATGTATTAACTCCAATTATTGGAAGTTCGCCACTATGTTTAAGGGATTCGTAGTACAAACTCTCATCCTGAATTTTACCACGTTGGTACATACTTTCCATAGCGCCAAGAACACCTCCACGCTCAGTAATACGATCAAATTCAGTTAAAATGGCTTCTTCTACTAAATCAGTTAGCTCTTCAATAAAGTACGAACCTTGATTTATATTCTCATTTTTAGCTGTACCCATTTCTTTATTTATAATCATCTGGATGGCTAAAGCACGACGTACAGATTCTTCCGTTGGCGTTGTAATCGCCTCATCATAAGCATTGGTGTGCAACGAGTTGCAGTTATCGTAAATAGCTAGCAATGCCTGTAAGGTAGTTCTGATATCATTAAACTGAATCTCTTGAGCATGTAAAGAACGACCACTTGTTTGGATATGATATTTAAGTTTTTGAGAACGATTGTTCGCCTCATACTTATTTTTCATCGCTATAGCCCATATACGTCGTGCTACACGACCTATCACCGCATACTCGGGATCTAAACCGTTACTGAAGAAGAACGACAGGTTATGAGCGAAATCATCTACTTTAATTCCACGTGCCAAATAGTATTCTACAAAAGTGAAGCCATTAGATAAAGTAAGTGCTGCTTGCGTAATTGGATTTGCCCCAGCTTCCGCAATATGATATCCTGAAATGGAAACGGAGTAATAATTTCGAACTTTATGTTCCGTGAAATACTCTTGGATATCCCCCATCATTTTAAGCGCAAACTCCGTAGAGAAGATGCACGTATTTTGAGCTTGATCTTCCTTCAAAATATCAGCTTGGACCGTTCCCCGAACTACTTGTAGAGTTCGTTTTTTTATGGATTCATAGACTTCAGCATCAATTAACTCATCGCCCGTAACTCCTAGCAGCCCAAGACCAAAACTAGTATTACCTGTAGGAATTTCACCTACGTAAGTTGGAACTTCAAGTCCTAGCTTCTTGTATTTTTTGGCAATCTTTTTCTGAGCTTCTTCCCACTTTCCCTCCGCTTTCAAATAGCGCTCCACTTCTTGATCTATGGCCGTATTCATATACATTGCCAAAATCATTGGGGCTGGCCCGTTGATAGTCATTGATACTGAAGTAGTAGGAGTAGTCAATTCAAAACCCGAATAGAGTTTCTTCATGTCATCGAGCGTACAAATATTCACGCCAGAGTTTCCAATTTTACCATAAATATCAGGACGGTAACCTGGATCTTCGCCGTATAATGTCACTGAATCAAAAGCTGTTGATAAGCGTGCGGCTTCTAATCCTTCACTGACGTAGTGGAAACGCTTGTTGGTACGCTCTGGAGTTCCTTCCCCAGCAAACATACGCGTTGGGTCCTCTCCCTCCCGTTTAAACGGAAATACCCCAGCCGTATATGGGAAATAACCTGGTAGATTTTCTTTCAGTGCAAATTTCACTTGTTCGCCCGCATGTTTAGTTTTAGGCAAAGCAACACGTGGAATTTTTAACCCACTTAGTGAAGTTCTATACAAGTCATTTTTAATAACTCTATCTCTGATTTTAACTTCAAAAAACTCTTGAGTATAACGTTCATAAAGCTCATCCCAACCCTCAATAATCTTTCTAGGAGTTAAATCTAATTTCTTTAACCAGTGTTCTTTCATATTAGAAAGATCCTTTTCTAATAACTCTTTATGCTCTGGTTCCCAATTCTTTAGTTGATTTAATGTGCCAGTAACCTGATCTAGTTTTGACGCGATACTAGCTTGCTCATCAGCCCATTCGTGATAGTCGCGAACGACCTCTGAAATCTCTGATAAGTACCGAACTCTTTTACCCGGAATGATAGCTTGAATATGAATGTCTTCTGCAGGTTTGGGATCCGTATAAATAGTGGGTTCCCATCCTAAAGCAAAGCGCTCATTAATTTTTGCGATTATAGCAGCAAATAAATTATTTACTCCTTTATCGTTAAACTGGGCTGCAATGGTAGGATAAACAGGCATATCGGATGGCTTAGCGTGCCATAATCCACGATTACGTAAAATCTGCTTACGGATATCACGGAAAGCATCGAGCGATCCTTTTTTCTCGAATTTATTTAGTACTACAATTTCAGCTAAATCGAGCATATTAATTTTCTCTAGCTGAGTGGCCGCTCCGTACTCACTTGTCATTACATAAACAGGGATATCAGAAATATCTACGATTTCGCTACCACTTTGACCAATTCCACTTGTTTCGACGATAATCAAATCGAAACCCGCTAATTTATATAGCTGAATTATACTATCTAACGCAGCACTCGTAGAGCGATTTGATTCCCTGGTAGCTAAACTGCGCATAAACACGCGCTCGTTGTCGATACTGTTCATTCGTATACGATCGCCAAGCAGCGCACCACCTGTCAAAATTTTGGAAGGATCTACGGAGATAATTCCAATACTTAAATTTTCAAATTCTGTAACAAACCGTAGAACTAACTCATCAGTGAGCGAGCTTTTGCCTGCCCCACCAGTTCCCGTTATCCCTAGTATTGGAATAGTCTTTTTGTGTTTTGATTTAAGCTCTTCTCCATCTGCGGTAATTATGGCTCCATCTTTATAAGATAGCAGCTCATTATTTTTATTCTCTAGCGCTGTTATGCAGCGCCCCAAGGCTTTATGGTTGCTATCTAATATTTTATTTGGATCAATATCTGTCTTATCTACCGTATCATAATCACTATGATAAATCATATAATTTATCATTCCCTGCAAGCCCATGGTACCACCATCAGCAACGGAAAATATTCTATTCACACCAAAATCGTGGAGCTCGTCTATTTCATCTTGAACAATTACGCCGCCGCCGCCGCCAAAAACTTTAATATGCTCGGCACCTTGTTCACGCAATAGCTCAATCATGTATTTAAAATACTCTACGTGCCCACCTTGATAAGAACTGATAGCAATGCCTTGTACATCTTCTTGAATGGCGCAGTTAACAATTTCATGAACGGAACGATTGTGACCTAAATGAATCACTTCAATCCCGCTACTCTGCAAAATACGTCGCATTATATTAATACTGGCATCGTGACCATCAAACAAACTTGCTGCAGTTACAAATCGAACTTTGTTTTTGGGCTTGTGTGGCTCAGTAAGGCTAAATGGGAATTTTGGATTCTTTTTCATACTAGACTTTTGCTCTGTTTGTACAGACATACTTTCAATAATTATTTTACTTTTGGAAGCGGTTCCACAAAATAAGCAATACTAAGCTTTTTCGATACACCAACAGGCAATGTAAATGTGTTTTTACGTTTATTTAGATGAATGTATCTAGTTTTAGTGGCTTGCCATGTTATTGCCAGTGATATGACCTCTTTTAATATTCTTGACTATACATTAAAACTAATAATGTGAGCCTCACTAAGTTAGAATTACAATGAGCCTCCGCGCCCCCATGAAGTGATATTCGTCCCATAGGGACGATATGTGTGTAGCCTAGATAGTGGCCGCCACTCATCTGCCCCATTCGGGGCAGTACTAGTTCGGGTTCATCTTATCAATTCTCGTTACAAACAGTATTATTCATATTGCACCTCTGGTGCAGTGTTTTCAGGTTCTGCAGTTATTTACAAATATACCGCGCCTATGGAGCGGTATTTGTATGGACTGGAATTAGCAAAACAATCGTCATTGTATCGTCTAGCACTAATATATAAGACCTAAAACTTCTAACTATATCAAAACTCACCTAATTGAAATTGATTATAACTTCTGAGGTAAAGCCTTTTTGGACTTTGATATCTTTTTGGATGTAGTACGGTTCGGGGGCCACAAAGGGGACAATTGTTCCAAAGTCCCATTTGCCGTTATTATTAACATCTTCGTAAACGGTAAGAGTGTAAGGCACTGAGCGAATATTTTCTAGGGTGTAGCTACTAATAAATGTGGTATCTATCCTAAAAGCTTCATCAGCACTTACTATAGAGATATTATAAACTTTGGTAGAATCATTGGATAAAACGTTCACCTCTAAGCCGCCGAAGTCAACAGGATCCCAGGTCTCTGGTTTAAAAAGTTGACGTTTATTTTGGGCAGGATTCCACATCATAAACTGATAGTCTATTCCTTCAATCCATTTATCTTGAGGTGGAACTGTTACTTTATTATTTTCGAAAGTGATGCCTGGCCAATCATCAAAGCTTACATCTCCTTCAACTACAACAATCGAATCTATAATCTCTGGATCGGTTAGTGGAGCTGCATATTCAACTTCAAAAGCTTGGGTAGCAAGAAGCCCAAATCTTGAATTTGAAGTCAATATCCTTTGTTGCGTTGTATCTGCTTGGCTACTTCCTTTAAAGCTCTTTTCTAAACCTATTGCTTCATTTCCACTAATGTCTGTAATCCCTTGTATAGCAATGTAATAAGAACTGTCTTGATGCAGTTCTTCTAAGCTAAATCCAAATGCAATAAACGGGTCTTGTGCCGAGATATTAAGCGGAAGCACTTCACTAAATGTATTTTTAAGGGAATCTATAATTTGAATACTTGTAGCGTCAGTGAATTTAATCTCCTCACTAAAACGGAGTCGCAATTTTTGCGAAGATAATAAACCAACGGCCTGTAGTTCCGGTTTAAGAGTATCGGCTTCAAACCAATAAGCTACATCAAGCGTATCGGCACCATCACGCTCTAAATCTATCGATTCTCTATTAAAAGGCAACGCCGCTTCAGTTTCAGTTTCCCAGATTTTATTTTGATTTCTATCATCTAGCATTATAGCTTGGTACTTGCCATCGCGCAAGTAGTTAAATCGAAATACTCCGCCCGTGTCAGTTTCTGCCGTATAAGTAGCTTTTTCATCAAAATTAATTGGCTGCCTATATAAAAGAACTCTCTGCCCTACTTTTGGTGTGCCATCTTTTAGCTTTTTTATTCTACCAACTATTTCTCCTTTATCAATCTCATCACCAGTAGAAATAGCTAATTTTATAGGCGTACCCATTTTATTATTTCGAGTATCTGCAACATCAACCCCTAAAGTGAGTATAACCGTTGTAGAATCAGGAAGGTCGTTTTTAAAGCTTACTATAGCTTTTTTACGTTTCCACTTTATGTCATACTGTAAACCTAAATCAGGCTCTACTGTTAATGATTTTACAAAACTAGCTCTATTTACAAACTCAGAAAATCCAAACTCAAATGAATTTCCTTTAAAATTAACCGTGCCCGTTTCAGGATACATTTCAGTAATAGTAGGACCCGTTTTGTCTGGTGGTCCACCTGTTGGTGACATTGGGGTGGCGCATGAGACAAAAAGTAAGCCAGCCACTAGCATTTTTATGTGGGGTGTCAATTTTAAACTATTCACGTACATTTTTAATTAACTTTGCAAAACTAAATATAGCAATGGGAATTCAAACATTTTCAAATTAGATATAATATTACTGCGGATGAATTTCACCTATAACTTGGCAACCGTTAAAATACGGCTATTATTCTTTGGGGCTCTACTTTTGCTAGCTACCGGCTGCCAATCTTATGCGCTAGATCAGGCGCAGGTTGATATTCGTTCTAGCTTTGCCGCAGGAGATTTTGAGCGCACACAGGCTCAACTTGCTAAGTTCAAGAAAAAGGAAATCTATAAATCTAAAGACGAGGTTTTATTTAATCTTGAAAGCGGAATGGCGGCTCACTTTGCAGAAGATTATGACTCGAGTATTATTTTCTTATCTAGAGCTGAAACTAGTATAGACGAGAATTACACTAAGAGTATAAGCAGAGGAATTGGTGCCTTTTTAGTGAATGACAATAAGCTTATATACGACGGCGAGCCCTACGAAGACCTCTACATAAATGCTTTTAAGGCCTTGAACTACATTCATTTGTATGATTTTGACGCGGCTTTAGTTGAGGCTCGAAGAATGGTTTATAAGATGGAGCAGTTGGATATAAAAATAAAAGGATTAGTAGAAGCTTTTGCCAAATCAGATACTACTGGCCGTATTGATTGGGGCGATGGTAAAGTGAATATTCAGAATAGCGCATTGAGCCATTATCTGTCTGCTATTTTATTTTCAAAATCTGGTAACATTGATGGCGCCCGTATTGAACTTGAGAAATTTAAGATGGCTTTAGTTGAACAAGGCACCGCTTCAGGATTTACTAAAAGAGATACTCAGGATTTCGAATATCTACAAAATCCGTCTAACTATAATGTGCTACTTTCTGGCTTTTCGGGGCAAGCGCCAATAAAAGAACAAGAAGATGTTCGTATATTTTGGAATGCTTTTAATCCTGATGCTAGTAGTAATGTTTATTTAAAATTCTCGTTCCCTACCCTTCGCTTATATCACTCTCGGGTGCATAGTGTACATGCTATTATTGACGATAGTGTTAGAGTGCCGTTAAGTTTAATTGAAGAAATGGATGTAGTTTCTTCTAATGTATATAAAGCCAAACAATCTATTATATATGGGAGGGCATTGCTTAGAGCTAGTTTTAAAGCTGTTAGTACCAAATTATTATCTAATACCGTTCGTAAAGAAAATGCCGCTATTGGTGATTTATTAGAGATTTTTGGATTAATTACCCAAGAAGTATCAGAAAAGGCAGACTTACGTGGATGGCAAACCCTGCCAGGAAGCGCTTGGATGCATGCCATCCGACTATCAAAAGGTGAACACACTGTACGCATTGAATATTTATCGGAATATGGACGGCGATTATATTCAGAAAATTATATAGTGATTATAAACGACCAAACCCAGCTCGAACTTATCGAATCTATTTACTCAAATTAAACTAAGATCTTAATATCAATCAAAAACCGAAGCCTTATGAAACATTCAATATTTCTATTTTTACTTTTTGCTGCTTTAATAACAGCATGCGAACCTACGCAAAAAATCACACGAATTGATCCTGGTACCACCACAGACCTCTCTGGCCGCTGGAATGATACCGATGCCCGCCTTGTAGCCGACAAGATGATTGGAGATGCTCTTACAAAGCCATGGCTAAACCAATTCAGCCGTTCACATCAGCAAGCCCCTGTGGTTATTGTTGGCCGTGTACGCAACGAAACTATGGAGCATATTGATAGCGAAGTATTTACCAAAGAAATGGAGCGTGCTTTTGTAAACTCTGGGTCAGTTAGTGTAGTTGCAAGCAGAAGTGAACGCGAAGATGTTAGAGATGAGCGCTTAGACCAACAAACCTTTGCCTCATACGAAACAACAAAAAAAATGGCTCAAGAACTTGGCGCCGATTTTATGATGATTGGTAACATCAGTTCTATTGTTGACGAAACCGTTAATAGAAAACATGTAGTTATTTTCTACACTATTAACCTTGAGTTTATTAATGTTGAAACCAACCAAAAAGTATGGATTGGCAACGAAAAGATTAAAAAACTCATCGATCGTAAGAATTATAGAGGGTAAGTGGTAGTACTTAGAATTTAGTATCTAGAAATTAGATACTAAATTCTTTAGCAGGTTTATAGCAATTTCAAAGAGTGTTTCCTCTTAAACCAAATCTCGATAAATCGGGAATTTCTGTCTCCCTATTTTGGGAGACAGTTTTTGGGATAGATTTTAGATATAAGGACTAAGATAGAAGATTCATATTTAGTACTAAAAAAAACATTTTTTTGGTTTCTACTCTTTGAATTCTCTATTGGTTAGCTAATCTCTAAATACATCTTTTGTTATTATTAATATAAGTATGGTGACAGAATTGGTGGTTAATTCCTAGATGCCGCCGCTGGCGTCAATAACAATTTTCGATCTGTTTTATACTATTGCCTGAAAGGCAATGCCCGACCGTAGGGAGGCAAAAGAGCTAAATAAAAGAACCTCTGTCATCCTGAACAAGACGACCGAAAGGGAGTCGCCGTGAAGGATCTCATTCAATTCGCTCATGAACACAAACCAATAATACCAAAACAAGCGCATCGCCCAGTACGAAGCGAAAGCGGAGTTCCGAGACATCGGGTTCAGGAGACCTGCCTGTCCCGAGCAAGTCGGGATTCATTCGCTCGGCTCATTCCTCAGGGTGACAGAATTGGTGGTTAATTCCTAGATGCCACCGCTGGCGTCAATAACAATTTTCGATCTGTTTTATACTATTGCCTGAAAGGCAATGCCCGACCGTAGGGAGGCAAAAGAGCTAAATAAAAGAACCTCTGTCATCCTGAACAAGACGACCGAAAGGGAGTCGCCGTGAAGGATCTCATTCAATTCGCTCATGAACACAAACCAATAATACCAAAACAAGCGCATCGCCCAGTACGAAGCGAAAGCGGAGTTCCGAGACATCGGGTTCAGGAGACCTATTAACAATTAAGCAGTAACTGTTTTGGAATTAACATTGTCCATTGATAATTGTTAATTGACAACTGTTTTCCCCAATAACTATCTTTCAGAATGAGCTCTCTAGACAACTTATGAATTCTGACTCCTGCATTCTGAATTCTGAACTCCCTTCCTCCCATATATTAAAATATTCTAAAGGTAACTAACAGAATTAAAACGCATTTTGATAGGTATAAAAAAAGGGAAACCGGATATCATCCAATCTCCCCTGAATACGTTGGTTTTTCTCGGGGTACAAGAAAATCATTCGGAAGCTACAGCATGATGCTGTAGCTTTTTTTATATATAAAATATTTTATTTTTTTATCCAAAGTTTTTCTGCTAATCCACTATTCCGAGATATCTTTTGCCGTATTGTAAATTCTAAAATTTCTTCAGTCGCAACTATAAGAGCATTTCGGCGGGCTCTTGTTACACCTGTATATAAAAATTCTTTAGAAAGTATCGCATTTTGCTCATTAGGTAGTATTAAAACTACATTTTTATATTCAGATCCTTGGCTTTTATGTACCGTAATTGCATAAGCTGGTTGAAAATCTTGTACTCTACCTGCCGATATTTGTCTATCTACGTTTCCTTCAACAAGAATTTTAGCTGTCTCTTTATCATCTGAAAAATAAATTCCTGTTTCCCCATTTTGAACTTTTAGAGAGCGATCATTTCTTGTGAAGAGTATAAATCGCCCTTCAAACCATTCACGATTTCTGGGAAGTCCGGCTTTTTCTTTAATTCTTTCTTCCGTTTCATGATTTACGTGTTCAACACCAAAGGGGCCTCTTTTTATAGCACATAGAATTTGAGCTTCTCTGTATGCATCAAATCTTTCGACTGAACTTAATCCTGTACTCTTTTCATAAGTGGCTACACAGTATTTTTCAATGACCTCAGAAACGGTTTGTGCGTTTGGTTCTATCCATATCACATCTTTAATATTCTCATCCTTCAAAATCCGAAGTGCGCCTTCCACATCAGAGGTGTTAATTGCTTCTGACAATAATTTTAGTCCAGAATCTTCCCCAAATCGATATGATTTCGTAAGCAGCACAATACAATCGTTCAATGTGGATGTTTCGGCAACATGTTGGTTGAATTGCATAGCATTATTTACTAAAACTTCAGATAAAGAAGTTGTGAATTCATTTTTAGCCCCATCACAAATATCTCCCAATACAGCACCCGCTTCTACCGATGAGAGCTGATCCTTATCCCCAAGCACTATTAACTTTGTCTGTTCCCCTAAAGATCGGACTAGCTGAATCCACAATCGTAAATCTAGCATAGATGCTTCATCCACAATCACTATATCGTATGGAAGCTTTTTATTTTTACCGTATACAAAGGTTCCGTCTATACGAGCACCAAGTAAGCGATGGAGTGTTTGAGCCGTTAATTCTAGCTCTGTGCTTACCGATAAAGTATCAGTTAAACGTTGTGCGGCTTTCCCTGTTGGCGCGGCAAGAGCAATTCTAGTGCCTGTAGTGTTGAACTTCTGTAAGCATTCAATAATCTTACTAACGGTAAAGGTTTTTCCTGTTCCTGGTCCACCTGAGATAATCAAGAAGTCTTTAATCATAGACAGACAAACCGCTACTTTCTGCCAATCCGTTTCCCCATCCTCCAAAGGCTCAAACTGGTTTTCAATGAAATCCCTAGCTTCGCTGCTAAGTTCAGTGGCACTTCTACTTGCTCGTTCATTGATCCATTGCACTAATTCATTTTCGAATTTCCAGTATTTTTGAATATAAAGACGATTTTCTTCCAGAATTAGCGGCTTAAATTCTCCTGGGTTGCCAACCAGCTTCGACTTCCTTAAATCTTCCTTTAAAGAAGATATATCCAGTTTTCCGCTTGGTAATAATTCTAGCAAGTCCTGAATTCTTGCATCCTTTTCCAGTCTCTCTAAATACACACATACATTACCGCTTAGCTGATAGTATGAACAAATAACGGCTGCAAGCAGGGTGCTATCAGAAATGGTTGGATCTACTCGTTTTAAAGTTCTAGCAAATTCAATCTCAACATCGGATATAAGCTGGGTTTCTTTTAATTCTAGTAATTTCGTGAATAAACTCATTGTAATCCTCCACCCTTTTTAAACAGATTATCGAGTTGATTAATTTTATGCCAATCAGGTTTGTCGTAGAATACTCCCTCACTTTGATCTTCTGGATTTAAACCACGTAGGAAAAGATAAATGACTCCCCCAAAATCCTTCTCATAACTATAATCTGCGAGTCTATTTTTTAGAAAACGATGTAGAGCTACCGTATAAATATGATATTGAACATCATAATTTGCAGCTACAATTTCCTTTTTTAGCGCACCTGTTGCATAATTCTCGTAGTCTGTGCCTAGGTGATTACTTTTATAATCAAGGATGTAGTATTTCCCCTCATAAACGAATGTTAAATCTATAAATCCTTTCATAAAACCGTGAATGGTAGCAGATTCATTCGTTTCAATAGAAGTGCTATTATCTCGTATAGCTTCTATAATTTCTCTGGCTTGAATGGATTCTATGGGGAAATGGAACTCCATTTCTTTCAAAACTTCGCTCGGTGTCAACTTTCCTAAAACAACTCCCACAGGTGGCATGGAATGAGAAAGTGTCTGAAGTACCCATTGCTTCACCACATCCGCCCAGCTTGAATCGTAGCCCGCATAATCGAGCTCTCTTTCTATGGTTTCACTTATATCATCTCGGGTGTTAAATTCGATTTCCTCAAACAGAGCATGCAAGAAGTTACCCGCATCGGCACCTTTTGGGAAGGTGAACACATTTTTCTCATTACTATCGAGTACTACCTCTTCGGGTTGACTCGTAGTTTCACTCTCGTCAAAATCGAAGCCCTCTTTTTCTAAATCAGTTTCAATAATTGAGGGCGATTCCTGGTGTTTTGTTAATGCTGAGTAACTTGTAACCCTAGGAAAGTTGAATATATCTGTCCGCTTAAACTGTTGAGTTTGTGCAAGCGGAATGGCTTCCTTTTTCTGCTTCTCTTCAAGACTTCCTGAGCTAACTTCAAGCGGAAATCTGAGTTCAATATTTGGGTTTTTAGTAAGAGCTTTAATAGATACTGAAAGTGGATCCATATTAAATTCCCCTACACCCGTGATTTTTAAACTGAGCGCACTTTCTACCTTCTTTGCGCCTGCAGTAATAGCAGATAGTGGTGAAAGTTCAGAATCCTTTTTTAGTTCAGCAAAGGGAATAAAATTAGCTGTTGAAGCTCTTGTAAGTGCAACATAAGCAAGGCGAATATCCTCACCCAACTCTTCAATTTTATTTAGTAACACCTGATCTGGAGCGGCAGAGCTACCCTCTATATTTAAAAAAGTACTATTATCTTGGTTGAACTGAAAAACGCCATCCTTTTTAGCTTTTGGAGATATAGGATCCCATAAATAAGGTATAAATACAATGGGATACTCCAAGCCTTTACTACTGTGCATTGTGGTAATTTGAATAAGTTCTTCATCACTTTCTAAGCGAAGTACTTCCTCCTCTTGATCATTTGATTCCTCTATTATTTTATCACGCAAATAACGTAAAAGTGAGGAAGGTGTTGAATGATAATCGGACTCATAGCTTGCTAATAATTCTACCAAGTGATTGTAATTGGTGATTCTTCGCTCCCCATTTTTAGACGAAGCCAACCGTTCTAATATATGATAGATGGAATTTGCTTCACTTAAACATGCTTGCACTCCGCGTTCTTTCCAAATTCTATGGAGTTCGGTAAAACCCAAAACAATATCTGCCCATTGCTCTTCATTTTCGTTCGCTTCAAGTAGCTGGTGGGCATCAAAACCTAAAAGAGTGGTAGTTAAGGCGGCACGAATTAAACCTTCAAAACTAGAATCTATGATAGCTGCCAAAACTATCTCAATTTCTTTGGCTTCGTCGGTATGGAAAACCGACATTTTACTTTTTAATATGCTCTGTAGGCCACTTGCGGTAAGTGCTTCTTGTATTTCTGAAGCTTGGGTATGTTTTCTTACCAATATGGCTATATCGGAAGGCTGTATTTTTCGTTCGCCTATAGTGTACGAGCCAGATATTAAAGTTTGAATTTCAGAGGCTACCGTTTCAGCAATAATAGGATTTGCTTTACCTTTAGTTTCAACATCTTCCTTAAACTCGATAAACTGTATAGCTGGAACTTCTTCCCCATTTCTATACAATTTAGCAGGTTCTTTATCTCTTTCTGGATAGCCTGCAGGTCTAAAATCTAAGTTCTCTAATAAAAATGGCTGCTCGTAACTTTGAAAAATACCATTTACCGCATCTATGATACTACTTGAAGATCTAAAGTTATCATCTAACGAGTATTTTTGTTCTGATTTTGCATCCGATTTTGCTTCTAGATAAGTGAATAAATCTGCCCCTCTGAAACTATAAATAGCTTGCTTTGGGTCACCAATCATAAAAAGCCCCGTTGCATCATTCTTATAAATTGATTTGAATATTTTATACTGAACTGGATCGGTATCTTGAAACTCATCAACCAGTGCTAAAGGATATTTCTTGGCTATTTTTTGGCCAAGAACTCCATTTTCATCCGCAGCCAAACCATCCGATACAAAGGTTATTAAATCGTCGTAAGTGAGAACATTTTTGGCCTTCTTTTTAGCTATATAAGTAGGTACTATCTCTTTTATCGCAGTATGAATGAAAGCGATTTTTAAGGCGGATAGATTATTTAGCTGTTCTAAATAATCATCAATTAAATAAGAAGTTTGGGGCGGATCAACTTGGCCGTTTTTTGTAGTGCTACTTTGCATCTTCTCCGCGCCATAATGAAACAGCTTTTCAAATGGCTCAAGATCTGGCTCATCACTATGTATGAACTCTAAAAATTCCTGCTGATGTGGTGCGCCCTCTTTATAGATATTTTTTCTAAAAATACCATCATGATTTGCCACTATTTCATCTAAAATATCTTTGTCAGTTTGATAACTAGATTTAATCGTTTGAAACAATTGGTCTAGATTCTCTAAGACATCTAATTTCTGTCCAATGGGCGTGCTTTCTGGTACTATCTTAGCATAAGGTTTAGCCACAGCGGGTTTTATGTAATTGCTAATAGTATCGGGATTGAAGCCTTCCAATATCAGATAATTAAGCGCCATTCTTTTGAGTTTACCGGTAGAATATTCAGCTATAAATTCATGCCAAAATTCATCTATACAGCCTTCTAATAACGTTGCTTCAGAGCCCTGAACATCAAAATCGGGGCTCACTTCAAACGCTAAATATTCCTCCTTTAGCAGTCCATTACAAAAACCGTGAATGGTAGATATATTGGCTTCATCAAAGTTATACAGTGCTTTTTTGAGAAGCTGATATCCATTCTCGTCTAGTTTAGTGAGGAGTTCCTCTAAAAACGCATCACCTTTGGCATCTTTACTTTCATAAGCATGAATGCTGTCATTAATTCGGTTCCTAATTCTAGCCTTCAACTCCGCTGAAGCAGGAATGGTGTAAGTGAGCACAAGTATTGAAGCCGGCATCAGCTGCTTTTCGATAATGGCTCGAATATAAAGGGAGGTGATATTGTAGGTTTTACCTGTACCTGCGCCTGCTTCTACTAAACTAAAGCCTTGTAATGGCGCTTCAAAAATGGATAGGGATTTCATATTTCCGACTCCACTATTGATTTTAGAACAGGGTTCCATACTTGTTCTGCTATTTCAGCAAAGCGAGGTTTATTTGTAGGCTCAATTCCACGCCAAACAAGTTGATTGAAATAGTCAGTCCCTTCCACAAAAGTTCTGTTAAAACTTGGATACCATTCCCCTAAAGCCTTAGAAACAGCTTTATCGATGTTTTTATCCTTGTTCATCTGCTCGGCGTACGCGTACATTGATTTTGGTAGGAACGGATATTCTAGCGGTTCTGCACAACCTCGCCTAAATTGTTCTATTAATTCAGCAAGATGTTCGGATGCATTTTCAATATGCCTAAAGAACATTTGTTGCACAGATACTTTTTTCTTGTCGACTTTCACATAAAACAAAACACTTCGATCAATTTCGGGATGGGTTAAATTCAAGAAAAGATGATTGATCCACAGCTGAATTAAATGCTCTCCCCTAACCTTACCATGGCGAATGTGAATACATTCATTTCCATAAATTTCTGGTACGGCTCCGTGTAGCGTTAGTCCGGCTATTTCAACTTTACCTTCAAGAACTTGCCTTTCTTCCGACTTATAATTTTTAAGCACACCTTTAAGAGGCAGTAATTCCCCATAAAGTTTATCAAACACCAATTCTCCTGGCATTTTCTGTGGCAATATTCCTTTAGTTTGAAAGAATTCTTGCACTATTTGAGGTTCCGCTTCTTCCTCAAATCCAATGGTAATTGCCTGTTTCACAAAATAATTTTCAAGGCCATTCGTCGAGAATGGTTCTCTATCAGAGATTTCTGTAGCGTCTCTTAATTCGGAAATATTTAGGAATCTATTTGCTATAAATCTAGATGGATTTTGGTAATAACCTATTAGGTCACCCAGGTCTAAATCGGTCATCTCCTCCATCAATAATGGCTGACCAACAAATGGCGCGGTCTCTTTGCTTTCGTTATATATTTTATTTGAAAGGGATGCATTCGAAACTGAAAATGCTTTGTTGTTTTTGCTGAAATAATACTTATTAAAACCGTGTAACTTGTGCAATTGCACTAGATCATTCTCCTCCAATCCAGATCTAATTAACATATCTATTAGTTGCTGTAATAATATGGAGGGCAATCGTTTACTATCTGAGTTTAAACTTTGACCTAAGTAACTTATATATAGATATTCTTGAGCACTTTGTAATAATTGAAAGAATAAATAGCTGTCATCTTCTTTCAAAATACGATCGCCAGGTAGAGGTTTATTGTGAATTAAATCATAGCTAGGACGAATTTCATTTCTTGGAAATATCCCTTCATTAAAACCTAAAACAGCAATGTATTTATAAGGAATGCTTCGGTTCGGTACATAGGTACTTACGGTAATTCCATGCCCAAAACCACCCGAGCTAGCACTCACTTCTTCTATCTGTTTTAGCACCCAGTATTTAAACAGAGAGAACTCAACTTCTCCCTCAAACTCTGATATAGCAACCTGTTCTTTAAGGCGCTCTAGTTTCGAAATTATCCGCTTAAAACCATAGTCATCGTTATAGGCTGGAACCATAAGTTCACGGGTGACTTTCACTGTAAAATCAAGCCAATCGATAATGTTCTTTTCGGGTTTAGCTGAATCAGCAAAATCCTTAAGACGGGATACAAAGCTATTTACTTTTGCCGCAACCTCAGATAGCTCTGAACTTGCAAGTCCCTGAAAAGGGATATATTCCCCCATACTTTCGTACACTTCACCTTCCATTGCGTAGCCCAATATGAGGTTGTTTAAACCATGTAACCACGAATACACGCCGGCATCCTTACCTCGCCTAACTCGTAGCTCCACTATCCACTTCCTTAGTATGGAAACTTCGATATCCGACATCTCTAAAGTGTTAGAAATAGCTGGATGTTCTAAAATGGAAAGTATCTCAGTGGCTTTGAAGTCGCCATCAATTTGATTTATAAGCTGCTCAAAAACAATACTAGCAGGTTTTGAGGCTCTAATGCCCGTTGCAATAGGTAACTCAGGGTCACCGTTTGTATGCAAAAATACCTGTTCTAAAGTTGGGCTGTAGTCGTTAACATCAGGCACCAAAATCAGAACATCTTCTGGTTTAAGCGCCTCATTAGTATTCATAACCAAAAGCAGAGATTCTTTTAATTCCTCAACTTCTCTTTTAACACTATGGCATGAATGAATACTAAAAGTAGAATCTTGTTTCAAAGAATTCTGCTTATTTCCGAGTAGCTCCTGTTGAATTCCTTCTAAAAACGATATTTCGCTAGGCGAATCTTCATCAAGAATTTCAATGTTAGAAGAGATTTGAAATTTTTCATGACTTTTAGATAGAACCGCTTCTTGATCTGCGGAAGGTTTTATAAGTTTAGTCGTGAATTCTGCCCATTCAGATTCGTTGTTTGGAGTACCCGTAGTTTGCTTAAATAGATGTACATCAATTTTTTTAGATAAGGCAGCAAGTAAATTCCCAAAGGGCTGAGAAATCTGTGATACTCCAAATACATACAACGCTTTTGGTAGTTTTTCTACGGGAAATTGATCCGCTTCCAACCAATCTATCAGACTATACAAAGCCTCAGCCCTGCTGGGCAGATCATTTTCCTTAACAGATTCACGAAGTGCGAGCCATATTTTTGCTTGCCAAACTTCCTCACCACTTCCTAGGCTTTTACCGCCTTGCCACTTCAACAGTAATTCTGGCCTAAACACTTGGTATAGATCAAACACATCCGCTAGGCTACCGCTTACTTGAAACAATCGTTCTTTGTCTAAGTTTGTAGCATCTAATTCGTACCCTTGAAGTAATGAAGGACTATTTAGCAACAAGTTAAAAATACGCCACTGCATAGGCACCAAATCGAAAGGCAATGCCTTAGGGATGCTGTCGTCTTTGAGTCGATACAACTTCCAAACCAACTCTAATGGAAAGATAAATTGGTTATTAGCAGAAATACCTGAGTGAGTAGCCTCATTCAAAGTAAGCCACTGCTCCATTTCCCTATTCTGAACTACAATCCATCGCTGAGAAAAAACATCTTTTTCTTTAATAGTAGTCTGCAGTAACTGCAGTTTTGTTTGCAGCTTTTTAAGTGAAGTAGATTGGTATTGGTAGAGCATAAGATCTTGTTATTTCGCTAACAAGTATACAAAATGGCGACTCTAAAATCTTGACTTAAAGTATTTATGCTTTACTATTTATAGAAGAGTTTAATAATTCGTTAGCTAGTGCAGAAAATGACTTTTTTTCGTCTTGAGCCATCTCTCTAATTTTGTCTATAATATCCTCTTCGAGATAATAGCTTACCACTTTTTTAGGTCCTGGTTTCTCTTCTACTGTTTCACCAACCTCTTCTTTGGTTGTTTTCCTAATAAACTTAAACGAGCCGTGGTTCCTCAGATTTTGATCTAAAGGATTATGCCCCAAACTTGGTTTTTTAGACATATTTAATGACCATTTTTTATTTCTTTAGCTAGAGCAAAATAATCTTGTGCACCAGCACTTCCCCCATCATACTCAAATATAGTTTTATGGTGGCTAGGTGCTTCAGCTAAAGCAATATTATCACGTATTATTGTTTTAAACACTTTTTTGCCAAAATAATCTTGAATATGCCCAACAACTTCTTTGTTCAAGTTTTTTCGGCTATCGTACATTGTACAAATTATCCCGCCAACTTCTAATTTTTTATTCAGTCTCTGCTGCACAATCTTAATCAAATCAAGTAGTTTCGAGAGGCCGTGAAGGGCTAAATATTCCGACTGTAATACAATATAAATATCGGTAACTGCTGTAAAAGCATTCAGAGTTAGAAGCCCTAAGTTTGGTGGACAATCAATCAGTACGTAGTCATACTCATCGCGCTCAAGTTGGCTGAGCAAGTTCTTCAATAATCCTTCTCGAGCAGGTTCATTAACAAGCTCCATCTCTGCACCCGAAAGTTCTAATGAAGATGGTAAAAAATCAAATCCACTATGTTTAACAAGAATTTCTTTAAGAGTAGCTTCCCCCTTTAACCCGTGATAAATATTTTTCTCCATTCTATTGGAGTGCATTTTTAACGAATAAGTTAAATTCGCCTGTGGATCTAAATCTACAAGCAGCACCTTTTTCCCTAGCTTAGCTAGTCCCGCACCCAAGTTAATGGTTGAAGTAGTTTTGCCTACTCCGCCTTTTTGATTAGTTAAAGCAATTATTTTCATAGCAATAGCGTAAAATTAGCCTATCTGTTTTTATTTTGTATAGTAAGAGAGATGGTTAAGGCTATTTTGTTACATTAATCTTAAGATAATTACATTGCTTTACCTATTATATTCTTTTAATAATAGATGTATTGGATTTATCTTTTTTATATCGTTTTTATTCTATATAAAAACAAGTACAACACTGCATAATATCGTATTATTAGCTATAACTGTTCATTACAATAGAATTTATTTTATGAAATATCACAGTAGAAAAATTATTAAACCACAGGATTTAAATGCTCACGGCACCCTTTTTGGTGGAGCAGTTCTGAGTTGGATTGATGAGGAAGCCGCAATATTTGTGCTATGCCAAATTGGTAAAGGCAATATTGTAACCAAGTATATGTCTGAGATTAATTTTGTTGATTCTGCACCATTAGGTGAAATTATTGAAATTGGCATGGAAACTGTTAGCTTTGGGCGTAGTTCAATTACAGTGAAATGTGAAGTACGAACTAAGTTTGAAAAAAACATTATCATCACAATAGATAAAATTGTATTTGTTCATGTTGATGAATTCGGAAAATCAACCCCCCATTTTATAACAGAACCTGTAAGCGATTAAGGACATTATATTTTGAGTAAATCAGAAAGGATTATTGATTTCACATCTCTCATTGAGATGCTTTATGGCGAAACAAAATATATAAATGAATTCGCCGAAGCAGCTGTTCAATCATTTAGTGAGTTCCAAAAGAACTACGCGGCCTTTTTAATAGAAAGAGACGAAGTGAACTTCAGAAAAGCAGGCCATAAAATTAAACCTGTCGCACAAATGCTTGGGTTACAACTCATTATTGATGAATATGAGTTTGCTAAAACACTTATTTGGGATAAAAAGCCCGATTCAGATTTAGCAATTTCTGTTGCCAAAATGGACGGCATTTGTAACCAAATACTAACCGAGTTAGATGATATAATTCGCAATGGTTTCACTAAATAGGCTAATGTATATTCTAACTCATCGTTAGAGCATAATTCTTTAACTATTTAGTTTCATTATTTTTTTAAATCACCCTTTCAAATTCATTAAATATGACTGTTCTTGTAACTGGCGGTGCAGGCTATATTGGTAGCCATACTGTTCTTGAGCTTCTAGAAGCTGGCCACGAAGTTGTAGTAATAGATAATCTTAGTAACAGTAGCGAAAAAGCCGTACAACGCGTTGAAGCTATAACAGGTAAATCTATTCCCTTCTATAAATTCGATTTACTTAATAAAAATATGGTTGAGGACATATTTCTTTCTCATAAGATTGATGCCGTTATTCATTTTGCCGGTTATAAAGCAGTAGGTGAATCTGTACAAAAACCCCTCATGTACTACCAGAACAATATTGATAGTACCCTCATTTTATGCGAGTTGATGCAAAAGCATGGTGTTAAAAACCTTGTATTTAGCTCTTCTGCAACTGTATATGGCGACCCAGCTACCGTTCCAATTACCGAAGACTTTCCGTTATCAGCCACCAATCCATACGGACGGACAAAGCTATTTATTGAATATATTTTAAAGGATATTCATGTAGCTGATGACTCTTGGAACATTGCACTATTGCGGTATTTCAATCCTGTTGGGGCGCATAAAAGCGGATTAATTGGGGAAGATCCAAATGACATCCCAAACAACCTGCTTCCTTATATCTCACAAGTTGCGGTGGGTAAACTCAAAGAGCTTTCTATTTTTGGGGATGATTACGCCACTCCTGATGGCACAGGAGTACGCGATTATATTCACGTTGTAGATTTAGCTCTTGGCCACATCAAAGCCCTTGAAAAATTACAATCCAATCCAGGCTTGGTAGTCTACAATCTTGGCACAGGCAAAGGAACTAGCGTTTTAGAAATGGTGAAAGCCTTTGAAGATGCATCTCAAAAACCAGTCCCTTACCGCATTGCTCCACGTCGACCTGGCGATATTGCTGCCTGCTACGCAGAACCCGTTAAAGCTGAACTTGAACTAAACTGGACGGCTACAAGAGACCTCCCCGAGATGTGCGAAGACAGCTGGCGCTGGCAATCCCAGAACCCGAATGGGTATAAGGAATAGATATAAGTAGTAAGATTTAAGATATAAGATTCCATATCTAGCGCAAGCGTCCCGCTTGGGCGGTACAATCACAATCTAGCTCAAGCGTCCCGCTTGGGCGGTTATTCATTCCATCATTTTGAACTGTGATTTATGGGATTAGTGTGATTTGCATGATGAATATCTGAGTAGCAATTAAACCTGACGGGTTTAATCTAAAACTTCAGAATTAATAGTTCTTGCAAAACCCGTCAGGTTTAGAATATTGATTGGTTTTTCATAACTTATCATTTTCGACCTTCTCTTCCCGATGCCTCGAGATCCTTCCCTAATCTAGCGCAAGCGTCCGCTTGTGCGGATATTCATTCCATTATTTTGAACTGTGATTTATGGGATGTATATCTAGAAATAAATTAAACCTGACGGGTTTAATCTAAAACTTCAGAATTAATAGTTCTTACAAAACCCGTCAGGTTTAGAATATTGATTGGTCATTCATAACTTATCATTTCCGACCTCCTCTAGCTCCTCCTTCTCAAGGAGGAGAATGTTTGTTCACGTCACGAAGCTCCAGCTTCGTGATGCAATCCTGCAAGCTCTGGCTTCCACTCCACAATCTAGCTCAAGCGTCTCGCTTGGGCGGTTATTCATTCCATCATTTTGAACTGTGATTTATGGGATTAGTGTGATTTGGATGATGTATATCTGAGTAGCAATTAAACCTGACGGGTTTAAATGATGATTTTAGATTTCAAAAATAATTTCCAAAACCCGTCAGGTTTTGAATGATGACTCGTGGATTATTTAAAGAAATAATACAAACTGATTAAGGCGAGCGTTACTACTAGTACTATTATCGTTGGTCTTAATTTTTTTCCTTTCTTGGCGTTTTCTTCCTCTTTGACCTTTAGGCCTGGCAGCGAATCAGAGTTTGCAAGATTTTTAAAATCATCTAGATTATATATACCTGTAGCATCTGGATGATTCTTGTTGACAAATATTACATACTCATCTGTACCTTCTTTTTTAAAACCCAGCATGAACTCGCTGTAAAATGCATCAGTGTAAAGAGTAGAAGAATCATTCAAATCAATTAATAATGAATTATCACCAAGATATTCCCATCGTCCTTTTTTGACATCCCCAGTTTTTGAAACAAATAACTCATTATTATTTCTAAAAATATAAATCGAGTTATATGAGTCATCTTCTATTAGATGCCGCCACTGGGTATCCAGTATAGCATTGATATCGTTTAACTCATTGGAAGTTTGATGAAGTCTAGGTATTAAATCTAGTATATAAATTGGCGGCGTAGAGATAGCATTACCTTCAAGGTCATAGTACCTCTGTGGTAAATTATTTCCCATAAATAAATATGGTGTATCCATATCTGCAAGAATTCTTCCACCACAATTATGATGAATTAACCCAATATCGAATGGATTTCTCTCCCCCAATTCTGGTCTTGTTTTTTCAATCAGATCAAAATTTAGACCCCCACAATTCAAGCATTTTGGCCCACTCTTCCTTGATCTAATAAATTCTTTCCAAAGTAGCTTCTCTCTTCTATGATCATCAGATCTAAGTTCTTCAGATAGTTGTTCTACTGAAACTATATCATTACAGTTATGACATAACGCTAAGTTTCGACCTGCAAAAATCTTTCTATGTGGAAAAGCATAGTAATGATGTCCCCAAGTAGAGATGTCTGTACTTTTGAACTTACATCCAGTACATGTATACTTGATAAAATACAATTTAACTTGGCCTTAGAGTTTCTTAAGAAGTATATAGAATAACAAAATAAACAATTACTTAATAGCCGTTATTTCACAATCTAGCTCAAACGTCTCACATCTAGCGCAAGCGTCTCGCTTGGGCGGTACAATTTATTTCATAGCTTTTGAACCACGGATAACCATAACTTAAATCACTATGACAAATTCGGATATTTTACCTAAAAAAGAGACTGACCTACCGCCACTTTTTATTTATCTGCACGGATTTAATTCCAAAGGTGATCCGAGTACCCAAAAGATGAAAGAGCTATCAAAGCTAGGTGAAACTATCACGGTAGATTATAACTCGTTCAGCAATTATGACACCATTGAGGCTCATCTTTCTGAGCAAATTTTACAAATAACTTTATCTCGTAAGAATCACTTTACGATACTAGTTGGAACTTCATTGGGAGGCTATTGGGCAGCTGTGATTGGAAAAAAGCTTGACATCCCTGCTGTCATTATTAACCCAGCTATTCAGCCTCAGCAAACGTTGAAAAAGTATATTGGCATAAAACTCGAAAACTTCAAAGACGGTCAACCAAATACACTTTCATCTGACGTGCCCTCCTCCTACCCTGATGCCCCAAAAGTTGGTAAATATTTAATCCTACTTGATCTGGGCGATGATGTTTTGGATCCCACGAAATCAAAATCTTGGTTCACCCATAACCCAGTGATTAGTTTTGAAGGTGGAAGTCACCCTTTTGACCACATGAAAGAAGCACTGCCTGAAATAAGTAAGTTTGTGAGCTCCGTTGTGAAGAAGGATTAGTTAGAACTCTATTCATGAAACAATTAACTTCCTTTTACCTCGTCACGAAGTTCTAGCTTCGTGATGCAATCACGGAAGCTCCAGCTTCCACTTCTTTCCATTTTCACGTAATGCTGGGGGTAAGCAACAATACTATTCATCTGTAATATTTGATTCTATCAATTTTACTGAAAAGCCTTCTCCTCATCCCTTAATAATTCTATAAGCTCTTTCTCTAGGCCAGCATCGAAGATTTTTCTGGCAATATTTTTAAGCTGATCTTCCGAAACATTTGATAAGAGTACCCGACTTCGGGCTGAATTTGGTGCTTGTGAAATAAATACTGAATTGGTGTCTATACTTAATTGAAATCGTTTGTTTTTCATATTGTTTACTTGGTTAATCTGGCTAATTCCTTAATTTGATTATTTGATAATCCGATAATTTTATCAGTCACATCTTTCAACTGTTTATTATTAACATCTATTGTTTTCCCTTGCTGAATATTAAGCACATCTTCCAAGTTATAGTATCGAAAAGAAGCGCCTTCATTTTTTGGTTCTAAGCAAGCCAAATTGAACCCATCGTTCCACAATCTAATCTGAAAGACATAATAATTTTTTGCTGGTTTATTTTTATCAAGAACGATCTTTGTATAACAACCACTAGCATGGTTTTGAAATATCAAATTAATGTTTTGAAAATTAGTTTTATCAAAACGATAGAACTCGTCTTCTGTAGAGACGGTAAGAAAAGGGGATAACTCAGAGCTTTTATGAGAGATATAAGAAGTTAAAAGACTACTTAAATCTAATCCATCTACCAATTCGGTATATGTTTTAATCAATTCATGAACGGTAAACTCATATAACTTTTGTTCATCTATTCCTTCTGTACCTTCTACCGAAATCAACCGATATGTTGCTATGTTATTCCGTTGGGCATCTAGATCTTTTTTTATAAATCCACCCTCCTCTAAATGGTTCAGTGCTTTACGAAGTTGATCTTTAGAATAATCACGGCCCTTTGGTATATTCTCTTGATCAGTTTCTATTTCAGCTAGAGTTTTAATTGAATTAGGACCTAGTTCACTAAAATATAAATATAGTTTCAGTACAAGAAGTTTGTCCTGCTCAGCTTTATGAATGTTCTTTTTATTACTCATATTTATTACTTTTAGATATAACTCATTTAATTTACATAAAATATCAAAATGTTACATTCTGAAGATCTTTATCAACTAAAAAACCACTTCGACCAAAAAGACCTGATATTTTATCCTGGTAGTGGTATAGATATTCAGCCACTCTTGCTTCGAGCTTTTGGTATTGGCGACGATCATAAAAGACATTTTGTTTATTGTGATAATGATGAAAGTGTAATCTCATTTTATCGGAATCTAATTAACATACCAAATGAAGTTTCTGAATGGAAAAAATTGAACCCTCAATATTCTTCCTTCTTTGACTCCCATAATCTCACTTCTATAAAAATACATTCATTTACAGATAATAAAGATTCCAAGTTACCTCACATTAGCTTTGAGCTTGAGCTAAGTTCTAATAACAAATCCTTTGTATCTAAACTTGATTTCTTTGGAACAACTATAGAATCCTATCTAGACACCTACCATCCCAAATATTTCGCTGATCGTAAAATAAAGTGCGTACTTTACATAAAACAACAGCATAAAGAGGTTGGTGGCAGAGATAATTTCTTCGCAAAATCTACTTTTAATAAGCATTTAAACAATCCTAATTTATTAAAGAATACATCATTTGTTATTTGTGATACACAGGAGCTACTTGGCGATAAAAATTGGCAGCCTTACCCATCTCCTACCCAGTCATCACTCCCGGGTTGGGGAGTAGCTGGTAATAGTTTAGTAACAAGCAAGAGTGCTGTTATTTATGAACGTGTAACAGGCAACACTGAAAAACAATCTCAACCATCTGAAACAGAAGAATTAAAGCCTATTCTTAAATTGCTTAGCAACTTAAAATTCAGCGTATAATGTATCATTCTTCAAGTGCCCTCTTCAGATCAATTATGTCTTGCTCGGTGAACCCACCACCATCAAATGGGTTCAGGTTCGTGCCAAAGTGCTTTTTTAGGTGAATACTTCTAGTTATTAAATCTTCCCACCCTTCTTGAAAGCTTCTTTCATTTAATAATGAACTTAGAAATAGCTCTTTAAAATGAACTGGGCTTATTTCTCCTAAAGTCTCTTTAAACCAAGGTCGTTCGAATTCTTCAGCAGGTAAGGGTTTCCCTACAATAAACTTAAACCATGCCTCAATAAAGCTCACTTTTAAGTCTTTATTAAAAATCCCCACCATGTTATTTAGGTGGGAAGATGATTCTAAGAGCTGCCCTCTTACTGCTTCTGGCCGCGTAGATGTCATAATAATTAATGTATTATTCGCCATCTCTTCATGATTTAATAAAGTGAGTAAGCTTTCAGCTGCATACGAACGATTATAAGTTTCAACATCTTTGATAATCACTATTTTTAGACGATCACTTATTAAATATAGTTTATCGGCCAAAAACCTATTTAGTCCCTGCATAAAGTTAAATTGATCGATCCTTATAACTATAGCATCATGACTTTCTATCAATTCTGTACACTTTTTATAAATAAAAGCATTTTTACCTGTACCGCTATTTCCATATAAAAGTATGCTTCTTTGATACGGAATCCCTTGCTCATAATAAGTCTTCTTATTTTTAATGAATGCTGAAATTTGTTCATCTACATTCTTTAAACCTGGACTCCAATTTTCCATTGGAAAGTAGTCATCAAAAGGTTTTTGAATAAACACTTTTTCGAGTAGGCTTCTATTTGGAAATGATTTTATTTGCTGATGGAGTGGCCGGTAGAAACCACCTGGTATGTCATTTAATACCGTATGATCTTCCCATACAACCATACCATACTCATCTACCGTAAAATCAATAATATGTTTATTGAATTTGTCTTTTGGCTGACTTAAGACTGTCATTCTAAACCCTCCAATAAATCTATATCAAAACCAATCGTTTTCTCCCCAGCTTGTGCGAAATTCTTTGCTATGCTACGCTTACGCTCTTTAATTAGCTCCCAAGCCTCGTTTGTAGAAACTTCCAAAAGTTGACTGTAAATAAACAACTCTTTCATGTATGCTGGAGATAATTTCCCAGGAATTTCCTTATACCAACGTTCTTCTTTTTCATTATCTGTAAGAGCCTTTCCTAATATAAATTCATACCAAGCATCCACAAAATCAGATGTATAGTCTTTAGAGAAGACACCACTCAATAAATCGAGCCTTGATGGACGATCTACTACATTTTCAGGAATACGCTCTGGATAATTGGTTGTGAGTAGGAACATCACATTTTCCCTGAAATGCATGTTATCTAGTAAATGAAGTAAAGCTGTCATGTCTCCACCTCGAGTAAAATCTGCTAATTCTTCTATTATCACCACTTTTAATCGATCGGAACGTTTAGCTAGATTTTGCATGATTTGAGGGTGAAAACTCGATAAATGACTGTGTTCTTCAATTCGAATTACAATTGCATCATAATCATCTATTAATTGTTTGCTTAAATGATATAGATATTGACTTTTTCCGGTTCCAGGATCACCATGCAATAATATTGACCTTCTATAATCCATCTTTAGATTTCTATATAGTTCTTTAGACTGCAAAAACCGCTGTATATTTTCATCAGCACTAACCAAGCCTGGATTCCATTTCTCAATTGGGAAGTATTTGTGAACCGGCACAAAAGCATCTCCATCCTCTTGCTCTTTCTTAGTTTCCTTAATCAATTCAAGAAGATCTGAATTACCATTTACCTGTGATTTTAAGACATTCTCAATATCATCGTAAGTGGCGGTTCTTTTGATGGGCAGCAAAGCTGTATCATCTCTGGTAGAGACAGGATAATATTCCCCAGCAGGTATATCATCCATGGTTCTAATTTTTTTGAAGATTATTCTGTGCTTTTCAACTACATATTCTGTTTCACGTATTCCGTTTATTTTATTTTTAGGCGCAATGACATTTTTACTAACTGGCATAATGAGTTTATTTTAGGTTATGATTAATTTGTTATGCCACAATATAAGGAGAGTGATTATGCAGTTTGTAGAAACGCATTTAATCAATTATATCAATAGTTTACATTATATTTTATTCGATTCGTTATTGCTATTCCTTCATTAATATTATAAAGTAGTAGCATTTAGGCTTACGTATCATCATATCTTGTGAAGCTCTTATTGTATCTGTATATACTCAACATGATTGGGTATCTGTTTTAGCTATTAATAAATTATCTATCCAAATGAACTCAACACTAAAAGACGCGTATTCAAATACAACGTATACAGTTCATAAATTAGGCATTAACATTCGTATTGGGGAAACAGGCCGTAAGTTAAATTCCCTACTTAAAAAGAATGATGTTAATAGTTGGGCTTATATTACCGCTTGGAATCCATTCAGTGAAGAATTGGATGCAGAAAATAACAGCAAAAGAAATGACCGCTTACTTCTAGAAATTAAAACGAAGGGTTTAATCTATTATATAGGTACTGGGGTTCCAGATAAGGGCGACTGGACACCTGAAGAGTCATTTCTAATACTCGGCATCAGCTTAATTGATGCAAAGAGTCTTGGGAAACATTTTGAACAGAATGCTATTATATTTGGTGAATTGAATAAACCTGCCAGATTAATAATGCTAAATGATAAGTAAATAATTGGGGCTTTATGGTTTAGCCTCTAATACTCTTTTATACTCTATCTCCATTCCCTCAACCACTCCCACAGCTATCTGATCATAATACTTCCGCAGCTCTTCAGCACACTCATAAGCTATTTTACGGTTATCAGCCCCGATTTGAATCAACAACGTCTGCTCTTCTTCATTACGAAAATAACCATTGGCTTTAAGGATGGTAAAAGACTCGGTGTATTTAGAGACGATTTTGCGAATCTCTTCTTTTATAGTCTCATTCAAATCTTTATCAAGCCCAAGATAAAGTGTGTATAAAGTACGGTGAACAGGCTCAGTATAAAGTCGGTCTGAAAGCAAGTTAAGCATTTCTTTGGCTTGCCCTTCTTCGATCAAACTATCTGCTAGTTCGTGGATATGTTGTTTCCTAATTTTCATTTTTAGTTCCTTATAGTATATCAATAAAATCTATGGTTACTTCAATCAATCTATCGGAAAAGGTTTTCCTACTAGTACTTAATGACCTGTGAGCAGTTTCATCAACCTGATGATAAAATGCTTCTAGACCTTCAAAGTGTTCTTCCTCAAAGCAACATCCGCCAAAAGTTATTGAGAAATCAGATTCTGGGTTTATAAATCTAAAATGTTTAAGGGCTTCAGCAGCAGTTTTAGATACATCCCTAAAATGCTCCTTTCTAACGCCCCCACCCGTTAAATGGGTAATTGCAAGGTTATCATGTTTAAACACCTCATTACAAAGCTCATAGGCTTGATATTGAACCGCATAAAAGAAGTCGCGATAAAGGGATCCATAATTAGGCTCTGCAAATAGCTTATAAACTTCAGATCGTTGCCCTGAGGCTACAATAAAACCTTTTGCAGAGCTATTGCCTTTTATTTTAAAAGCAGCTACCCCTACTCTTTTATTAAGCTCATTTACAACTTTACGAAGGGCATAGCTTTTTGCAATTGGACGCCCCGAAACATAATTCGTTAATGGTGCAAAACCAGTTTCATTAGAAAATAGAATAACTTGTTCATTCTTTATTTCTTCACTGTTCTCTTCTAGTTTTAGATGTATTGGATAATTCATTAGTACTTATTTAGGGTTCAAAACATTCAAAGAAATTGTATTTACTGTTTCATTCATAGCTTTTTCTGTTCCTGGGTGGCAAGTAAATAATATTACCTGTTGGTTTTTAGAAAATTCATGTACCGCATTCAATGCTAGTTTCTTGCGCTCTGGATCCATATCTACCATTGGGTCGTCCAAAAGTATCATGCCTGATTGCTCTTTCAGAAACATTTCAGAAATTGCAAATTTCCAAGCTAGTGAAGTAAGATCTTTAGTACCATGAGATAAAAGATGAAATGGTAATGCCAGGTTATCTTCAGTAATAAAGGTTGAAGGAACCTCTTTACCTTCTTCATCTAGTATAATGCTTCTGAAGCGCCCATCACTCATCGTAGATAGCCATTTTGTAAGCCCTTCAATAAGTGGTGTATAAGTTTGTTCCTCCAACTTTGCCAAGATAGAATCTGTACTGTCTTTTATTCTAGCAAGACTTTCTGCTTTACTATGAGTCTTATCAAAAGCCGTCACAGTTTCATATTTTATAATTATCTGCTCTTCGGAAGAAATATCTGGGGCCTCGCCTTCTTTTCCTGCTACTTCAATCTGTAATTTCTGTTTTTCTTCCCTTAACTCATTCACTGCTTTCTCAAGTGATTCAACATGTTCTTTAAATTTATCAAGCGAATTAAATTCGTCAGGCAATGCTTCCATTTCTTGGATCTGTACATTAAGATCATTAATAGCAGTGGTAAGATTTGCTCTTTCAGTAAAAAGACCATTCTTATCTGTATACCTTTCTTTCCAAATATTTATTGTGGTTGTCATTTTCTCGAATTTCTCTTTTTGTTCAGCTTTTTGCTCAATAACTTTATCTCTCTCTTCTTGTATAATTGCCAATTCTCTGACCTCTGCTAAATCTCCAAAGTCCTCAAGTTTTCCCCTTAAATCATTTAAACTTTCACCTTCTGAAAATTCTTTATGCCGTACTTCTAATGCACTTAGTGTATTTGCTTTATCATGATACAGCTTTTGAAGCGTATTAAGCTCAGACTGATCTTTCGCTTCAAAATGGTTCAGTTTTTCTTTCAGTTGATCCTCTAACAGTTTTAACTCCTGAACTATGCTACTTAGGTCTTGATCTCCCGCTGTTACTTGAACCTTCAGCTGCTCTGTTACTAAAGAAAATACGCCATTGTGCATATCTGTAGATACTTCGCCTTGTTTTAGATTCACACTTTCCCTCTCTTCCTTAGTAGTACCTATTGTATATACTGCATTTTGAAGAGCTTCTATCTTAACCGATAATTTGGATGCCTGAATTTGAATTTCTTTCTGGCGGATATCACTTACCAGTGTGCGCACCTGTTCTAAGTCATTAACTGTTACTACCGTGGATATTTTCAAATCCTTTTTTGCTTCACCGATATTTTGTTCAAGCTCAGCAATTTGATCGATTCGCTTTTTGAGTGCCAAAAATTCAGTTCTATTAGACGCTTTTCCTTGTTCTTCATTTAACTGAAGTAATTTATCTTCCAATATTTTTAATACTGGCTCTGCCTCTTTTAACTGAAATTCATATACTGGCCAGAGGTCAGCTGCTTCATCTACTTCATTAAATTTATGTTGGGTAGCCTCTTTTTTACTTTCTAAAACAGCTCTCTCACTTTGTTTTTCAAGCATTGGCTTATGCTCTTCATAACTCTCGCTCTTTTCCTTAAACTCTTTTTGTATAGTTTCAAGTTGAGCGTTCAAAACATCCATTTCATCTTCAAACTGCTGGATCTCCTCAAATTTTTTCTTGGCACTTTCCATGTTGTACCATGCCCCTAGAACCGTGCCCACATTTCTTATATGTCGGTTGTGAATTCCTTTGTCATTACCCTGAGCATCTGTTTTTGGATAGTTTTTATCTCGATCCCAGTTGTTAAAGCATTCAGTATAACGGGTATCTAGTTGTTGTTTAAATTTATCAACTGAAACTCCACCTGCCTCCATTACTCCTTTTCGAAGTATTCCGCCAATTTCTTGCCTTGCATCCTCTGAATCTTTTATTCTAGACAAACTTGACTGCAAAGCAGATTGATGGGTCATTAATATCTCCTTCATTGTACCAGGTGTAGCAGGGAGTAATTTATTAATCTCTTTCTGAACTTTTTCTTCTTCGGTGTATTCTTTCCCAGTTGACGTAATAAACGAAGCACTTCCATTACGATTTCCATACTTCCATTCCTTATTGATAGTGTAAAGTTGCTCTGGATTATCCTTATATATTTCTAGTGTCACCCTTACCACATCTCCACCTCCAATTGGAAAATAATTACCTATTTCATTCTGCAATCTTGCAGTCGTTAGGTCAGTTGTTTGTAAAAGTCCTATTTGTATAGCTTGGAATAATGTTGATTTACCAGCTTCATTTGGGCCTATCAATAAATTGAATCCATCTGTAAACTCAATTTTTTTATCCTGTATTCCAGCGAAGGGGTGTAACCGTATTGACTTAATTTTCATCTCTTACCTCCTCTAGTAAATCATAAGCTATTTGTAAGGCCATTTGATCATCTCTATCAATAAAACCAGAAAGCAACTGAATAGGAAAAGATCCTTCCGGATAAGTTTCTTCAAGTTGTTCTTTAGTAATTCGTTTCTTCAAGCCCCCGTCATTAATTTTCAGATACAAAAAGAATTTTCGAAGTTGTGGAATAATTTTAGAATTCCAATTATTATAGTCCTCCGGCTCTAGAACCCCATATATAGTAATTCGGCATGCGCAATTTTTATTATCTTCTGCGCTAGCCTCTTTAGCAATATTTTCCAAATCAGTTAATGAAGAGACATTCTTTTCCCATCTTTCAAACCTATACATGCCTGTTGTAAGTTTTTGGATTTTACGCGAACCACCATCTTCAATTTCAATAATAAGAGCCGTACCTCGATGTGGACAGTTAGCCGTATCCGGTTCTGGTGTTCCTGAATATAGAATTGAATCATTTCCCCCAGGGTTTTCAGGCCAAGGTACATGGATATGTCCTAGCAACCATACATCTACACCCGCAGCATTTAGTTCTTGTTGAGACATTGGAAAGTGTTTGTCATTAAAGTCTGGTGCAATACCATTAACACTTCCATGAGCTACTCCAATATGAATTTTTGATTCATCCTTTTCAAAATCTTTAACCCAAGAAATCTGATTTTCAGCTGAATGTTTAGATTGACATGGAGCAGGATAAACAACAACGTTTAAATCATAATCTTTCAAATCTAACGGCTCAGTCTCGCCAAGTATCAAAATATTTTCTTCCTTTACATCCCTCACATATCCCCATAGCTTACTTTCTGATGTAATAAAATCATGATTACCAGGTAGTAAAAGTACGGGACCTCTCTGAAATTTATTCAAAGACTGAACTGCACGTACTACGTCCTGTTTATTCATACTTGTACGGTCAAACAGGTCACCTGCAATAACCACTACATCGCACTCTTCTTTATTTGCCTTAGCAATAAGGTTTTCTAATGTTTTATATCTTGCCTCACTTAATGCTTGGGAAGCATCCCCATAACCACTAAAACCTCTTCCTAAGTGTACATCTGCAAAGTGTAGTATTTTCAAACTCATTTCATTTTCTCCGTCTCTATTATATATTCTATTATTTGTTTTCTATTGGAATCTAAAACACATTCTACCTACCCATACTTAATTGTAAATAAAGATATTTACGTAACAAACCCCAATATAATGTTAAGAGTGTTGCCTACTTGAACAAACAAGTTCTATGTTATCTAATCACTCTTCTTTATTAAAAACCGGGCAGCCATATCTTGACCACCCGATTGAACTAAACATCTTTACCAAAATATGAGAGCGATTAAGCTCAATGGAAAAAATGCAATAAATAGCCCGATTAATATTATGTCTTCTAACATAAGTACCTCCGTTTTAGGTTAAAGAACTGAAGCCCCGACTTTCGATGACTTAGTGTTTGAAATAGGTATCTAGCATGTTTGCCAAGTGATGTTTATTGACTCTTAAAACACCCTTATATAAATTTTCATGCGCCATAATAAACCCTTCAGTTTGAACAAACTTTAACTGATTCCCATTATAGTCTTCCTCTACCATTCCATTTTCAAATTCAGAATGGTTCCCAGTCTCATAAGTAAACTCTTCACTCAAATCAGCATGAAGAAATGTAACATCATAATCCACTTGGTAATTATGCTCCCAAAATCCACTGAATAGTCTATATGGGCGGAATCCCCCATATTCTGTATCACTGAATTCATCTGAAAATGGACCACCAAAAGTGAAGCATCCTTCTGTAAACATATCCTGTTCCTGGCATATTCCCATTCCAGCAAATCGTCCTAAAACTAGCATAGACGCCATCAGCCCAGGAATTTCTCTTGTATTGATCTCTTCAAATATATGATTAGGTGCGTGCTCTAAATCGTCACTATCTACAAATACTAAATGAGTATTAATTGGATTCTGAGTTTGCTTTAGTTTCTCAGCCAACATAATAAGTTGGACCGCCCCAGTAGGATTGCTAAAGGGTTCCTTTTCGTCTTTATCAGCAATACCACCAATTGGTACTAGAATAGTAAATACAGGTTTGTCTGGATAATCAATAAATGAAGCAAGCAAATATTGTGTGTAGTTCAAATCTCCAGTCATACCATAACGAGAGCCAAAAGGACATTCACTTAACGTGTATTCTATACCTAAATCCTTGAGCTTTCCCGCAATCCAATTCAACCTAGCTGAATATTCATTCCCTTTCTTTTGATCTGGCACCTCATGTAACTCTTGAACCCATTTTTGGTATGGTATGCTAGATTCAATTACTTCATTTTCTAGTATTTCAGATCTTATGTATCTGTATCCTGAATGTCTATATTTATTAGGTTTTCTATTCCTCATTTGTGTTCTCCGTTTAGTTCAACACAAATATAGGGAGGCGGTTTCTACAAATTGACGAAACGGTGATTTAGAGTGCTTAGGACTTTATTATCTTCAACTAAAATAAAAATTTATAACTTTGTAGTATTATTTAACTTGTAGCTACTCAGATTAGATTAGCATAAATAATTACAACTTGAATACTTAGATATTTCTTAACCACTCCCAATGCTGATAAATCATCACCATGGCTAAAGTATCTAATTCACAATAGCGAAGAAGTGCTTCAAATACCTTGTTTCTTTCTTCATCTGATACATCATCAAACTGCATGCGTGCCCAAGCCATCATAGCGGTGCCACCTTCGCTGATTGTTTCACCCGACTCTAGTACTATTTCTGCATCTTCAGCCTCGCCCGGGATTTCATAACCAATAGGATCGAGCAGTTTATAGGGATTTATTACATTTCCATCAGCATCAGTTTGATACAAAACCTTGTCCTTTAGGCTCAGCCCTGAATATGGCTGTGTATATATTTGTTTTAAAGCTTTACTTTCATTCAATACGGCAGGAAGCACATCTTTAATACTATTTGAACCGCCCATATAAATCGAGTAGTAGTATTTAACAATGAGACGTTGCTGATCTATGAGCTCACGAGGAGCACCATCTGCAACTAAGGTATCAATCCAATCAATAAGTTTTTCACGATCTGGCTCATCTGATTCTTGTAATCTGCTTTTCACATCATTTAGTGTGGTCTTTTCGTAATGATGATACATGAATACGCTACTCTCATCATTTTCTAAAACCTTCTTCAGTTCCCGTACAAAATCATAGCCAGGATAAACACCCTTTCGTCTATCTATCCATTCGGCTACATGTTCAACTTTTCCATCTTCATATACATTATGAACCGAAAACTGAAATGGGATTTTTTTGTATGGATATGAACCTTTGTGAAAAGGAATGGCCGGAGCAATGCCTTCAAAATCGATGAAGTGTAAGGGATAGGTCCAGCTTTCCATCTCATGAAAGAGCCCAGGTAAAAGAACTTCGTTGCTATCATGCCTGTCTGTCATTTTCATAGCTTGAACAAGTTGTCTATGCCCACGCCCACTATCCCAAATCGGCTGCTGATATAGTGTGCTTTCATCAACGCCTAAATAGGTTGGAGTGATATCCTCCATTAGATAAACTTCATCCTCAACTAATTTCTTTGCATTGGCAAACCACATATCAAAAGCATGTGGTTTTTGAAGCTCTTTATCTCCCCAATTCAGAGCCTCTTTCCAACACTCGTTAAAACCTGCTTTTTTGCCATTTAATTTTGAAGCGCTAACTCGGTGTTCACAGTTCTTACATTTTGCCCCAATGCTAACAGGATATTTTTCATCGTTTTGTATTTGCTCACACAATCCTTCCACCCATTTATCAAAACCTTGTGCCTCCAAACTGCTTTCTGGTTCCCTCGCCTCCCCATTAAAAATCAAAGTAAGCTCGTCCGAAACATCTATGGTTTTCATGATGGGATCACCCAATTCAATATCATCAATGTTTTCCATTAACTTTACTTCACTTCTACCCTCTTCATTTTCAACAATTTTAAAGTACTGATGAAGCCCATTGATGCTCGTTGGAGTGTCTTTATCTATGAGCATTAGGTGTGGACGAATTTCAAAATCTGGATACGCCTTTTGCATCACCCACATTTGAAAGGCTACATCATACAAATATTTGAACCAATTCTTATTTAGGCTTCCATTTTTATTGTAAAACCCTTTGTCATCACTCCATGATTTAGACTTCACCTCAATAAGATCTATCTGATTCCCCTTTTTTACTAAAATATCTACCAAAGCATAAGTCAGCTCATGGCTTATGGCAGCTTCGTAAATGATAACATCATCAAGCTGTAATAACTCTTTAGTTTGATTCAATGAAACCGTTTTATCTCTAGAATAGGGAATCTCAACCCCTCCTGGATAATAGAGCTTGGCTAACTCCCCAACTTGAATTCCACCCTCTGCCAATGCCATCAAAAAATCATTATCGTCCTGCGAGGTAACATATTCTTCGGGATGATTTTGATAATATAGCTTTGTTGGACACTCTAAAGAATGAGTGAATTTTGATTTGGTAAGATAAGTAGGTGCTGCCATGCGTACTCCGAAAAACAAATATTCTTATTTGCCCTATTAACATACACATTGGCCGTGACAGATTCTGTCATCCTAATTCTATAAAATGCATCTATTATTAAAAATTTTCTTCGGCACGAAGTTCTGGCTTCCAGTTGCTTACATCGACACAAGGGAAGCTGGAGCTTCCCACTCTGCGTTGCCAAGCTAGAGCTTAGCATCGAGGGATTATGATTAGACTTAAGTAGTAAGTATCAATATACAAGAGTGAGTTTCCTCGTTATGAAGCTTCAACTTCATGATGCTATCTTGATAGTTTAAGCTCTAATTATTTTAAATTCTTCCTTGTGATTTAATCCCTCCATGCCGTATCTTTGTTTCTACAAAAGAGCCAAAGTGGCGGAACTGGTAGACGCGCACGACTCAAACTCGTGTTCCGCAAGGAGTGAGGGTTCGATTCCCTCCTTTGGTACGATTACAAAAAAGCCTTTTAAGACCTGTTAAACAGTGTTTTATGAGGCTTTTTTTATTTTCATAATGATTTATCAAATTGTGCTCTTTCAGCACAGTTCCATCTATAACTTTTCCAAAGTTTTTTACTTCTACTTATTAATAGGTGACTATTGGTTTAACTTTGGAAAAGTTAAATCTTGGACTTTGACCGAAAGTAATGTTTATACCGCACAAGCGGACGCTTGCGCTAGATGTGGGCGGTCGGAGTAAGAGAAAAAATTATAGCAAGACAAGTAACGAAGCATTCACTCGTATAAATAACCTCATTTTTCACTTTACTCTCCTTTGGCTTTGTATATTTGAAGTTACAAGAATGAATTCCGATAAACAGGTATTCTTAATTCCCCAATAAAATAAAATTTGAAAGCATGAACGGAACTCAAAGAAAAGATATTAATGTAGGCAGTACCGTTGAGGTTGTTCAAAAACATCATCAACGCTCGGGAGAATTAACACAAGGCGTGGTTCAGCGGTTGCTTACAAAATCTCCTAGCCATCCACATGGAATTAAAGTGCAGCTAGAAAATGGCGTGGTTGGTAGAGTTAAGAAGGTTTTGTAGAGAATAGAGATTAGTATTTAGAAATTTTGAGGTACTCCCCCAAAAAGTGTGTATAGTGCTACAGGATTTGACATAATAGATTTCTAAGTTTGTGGGAATGTAGTGCGCTCAAGAGTCCTCCCTCTGAAATCTGACAAGTCAGATTTCTGTCTCCCTCCGACGGTAATGGCGCTAACTTTAATAAATAAATTGTATATTTGGCTGTGAAAACTTAAACCCAAAACCCCTATATACGATGAAGTCAAATCGCTCGTTAGCCATAAGCACCACCATTCAAAGCTTAC
>Ga0265293_10002140_pt1 | contig 40828 bp, 56 predicted proteins | sample Munlanlewell138R_FD_192505 | JGI IMG/M metagenome (GOLD analysis project Ga0265293, IMG submission 192505) | Leachate microbial communities from a municipal landfill in Southern Ontario, Canada - Leachate well 138R | ecosystem: Engineered > Solid waste > Landfill > Unclassified | place: Canada...
CCCCCCCACGCGGGAACCACCCCCCAAGCCCCCCCCCCCCCCCCCGCTGCTAGAAGCCTTAACGGTACCGGTGTTCACTAACTCGGGCATGTTGTTCTCCAATCTCTACTCTTGAGCGCGTAGCGGAACTTCAGATGTTTCGCGGGACGAACATCAACAGCACGGTCCCTTGGGGCGTGAACCAGAACTCTGGGGATCGCGCCGCGGCAGGTGTCGTCTTGATCACCGTGACTCGACCGCCCGAACTGAACCGCAGGGCGGTGTATTGCGTGCCGACCGGGTCCGACCAGGGCGTCGGTGACCACGTGTTGTCAGCGCGGCGCAGCTCTATGGCCGCGCCCCAGCGTTCGGGAACGCCGTAACCGCGCTGTATTTCTGACGGGTTAAGCAGCCGGAGGTACAAGTCCAGGCCGTTGCCAATCCACACTGCCCGCATGCGGTAACCGTCTGGGATTGGTGGAATCGTGATGGGTATCGCCGAGCCGGTGGCGGACAACGCAACGCTCGTGCCGGGAGCGAGGCCCGCAACCAGTCCGCTGAGCATACTGTTAGAGCCGTAATCCTCGGCGTGCACGATGAGGGGCAGGCCCTCGATGAACACGCCACTACCGGCCGTGCCCCACAGCCCGTACTGCGTTCCTGCAGGCACGCCGGCCTTACCGGCGATGTTCCCCAACCGCAGCACTTCGGCTCCGGCGCTGGTCTTCACGCTCAAGGCCGCGTCGGGGCGTTCAGCGTTCGTGATGTCGATCTGTCCGACCACCAACTCGGCGGTTCCGACACCCCTAGCGGAGGTGCTGATTTGGTCGGTGAACGGACTGAAGTTCCCCCTGTCGTCGTAGGTGCGGACGCGGAAGAACTGTCGAATGGCGGTGGGTAGGCCGGTTACTTCGAAGCGTGCGCCGGGTCCGCGCGCTACGAGCGTGCTCACGTCCGGCGCGAACCCGTTGACGGGCGAGCAGTGGACTTCGACGCCGACGGCGCGACTGTTCGCACCGAGCTGAACGAGCACGATGACGCCGGTTGGGGCGGGCACGAGTTGCACGCTGATGGGGGCGGGTAGGCCGAGGGCCACGTCGCGGCGTTCCTCGGCGTCCCTGGCGTTCAGGACGTCCAGGAGGCTCGCTGGCGCATCCCCAAGCGTGAGGGTGACATCTTCGCCGCTAACGTCAACACCGGTGATTCTCGCGGTGGTCGCGAAGCCCAGCTCACCGTCTGACACGCGCACGCGCTGCCCGAGCTTGAATGGTTCGGTGTGCCCGCTGACGCGCACGGTGAGTTGCTGGAACTTCGCCGGGTCACTCACTTCAGCCAGCCGGGCTTGCGCCTTGGCGAGCAGGTCAGCGGCGTCGACGGCGTCCGGGAAGTCTTCGACGGCTTCGCGCAGGCCGTACTTGGTGATGGCGGCCTCGTTCCTGACCGTCACCTGCATGCGGTTGATGCCGGTGCCTGGCCCGCGCGCAATCAAGGCCGTGGCGAAGCCTTCCGCGCCGTCAGTCAACGTCACGAGCTCGGGGGCGATCATATGGGCACCTCCACAGTCACGAACTCAGATTGGTAGCTGATGGGTTCCCCGGCGAGCGTGAGCACCTCGATGGTGCTCGGCTCATCCAACGCCGCGCGGCCCTCGCTCGTCACGAGGTTCACGCTGCTGGTGAGGCTCAACCCGAACGCCTCAGCCACCACCAACTGACCCTGAACGACTTGGAAGTCGAGCTTGGCTTGTTCGCAGGCGTCCCTGATGACGTCGAATGCAGTCACCGCGTCAGCGTTCACCGCCTGCATCGTCACGCCCGTGCTCGCGGGGATGCTCCCGACGGCGATGGCGCCGGTCGTTCGGGCGACTACCTCAAGGGCGTAGAAGCGCGGGCTGGTGCCGCTCGTGCCTACTTCTCCTTCTTCCTTGCTGTCCTGATCGTCGCTGAACAGGTTGCAGCGCACTTCGAGGATGGCGTTGGTGGCGCCACCGAGACTCAATCCGAGCTCGTCGGGTAGCACCCCGCGTTCACCCGTGAGGGTCTGACTGGGGTCGCCATCGCTCGGCCAGGTGGCGCTCGGCAACCATGCGCCACTCGTGCCGAAGCGGTACTGGATGGTGGTGTACACGAGGCCGTCCGGCGGGTAATCAGCCGCCCACCTGATGCGGTCCCAACTCTTGAAGCCGGGGAAGTCACTGGAGTTGAAGCGGTAGTAGGCGTACCCGTCGCGCTCGTACTTGCCACTGCCGTCGCGGGTGAGCCAGAGAGTGCCGCCGCCAGCGTCGACCGGCTCGGCTTTGCTGATGCCCGTCCAGGTGGCCCACTCGACTGCGGTCTTGATGCGCTTCACCGCCCACCCGTCTAGGCAGGCGCGGATGACGTCAGCGGCGTCCATGCCGCTGAACACCGCCCCGTAACTGGCCGGCAGGCGCGAGTCTTTGAGGAGGATCTCTTCCGTGTAGGCGGTGAGGGTGACTATTCCGCCGCTCACGTCGCGCAGCTCGAGGCGACCGCTCGCTTCGAGCGTCTGCCCGCGCCAGACCTCCAGGAGGTTGCCTCTGACGGCATGCACGAGGCCGGGGCTGTCTCGGGGCACGCTCACCATGACCTCAGTCGCGGAGAGCGGCCTGCGTGAGTAGCGGGCGTCGAACGCCTCAGGCACCACGGCTAGCACGGCCCTATTGCGGTCGAGGATGCGCGCGGTTAGTACCACCGCGTCACCCAATCGAGCCGTACGCCGAAGGTACCGGCTTGGTTCGTGCCTCGAATCTGGTTCACGCCGGGAGCGAGTTCGAACCCGCCCACCAAGAACGCGTTCCCGGCAGCGTCATTGGATGGTACGTCGTTGCGCTTCACGCTGTGCAACTGCCCGTCCATCACCCAGGTGTTGCCAGTGGTGACGGTGAGGAGCAGTTCGGCTTCTTGGCCGGTGGTGAGGTTCTCGACCTTCGGACGGGAAGAGCTGGTTGCTGTGACGGTCAACGTTACGGGCGCTGGGGCGTTCCCCGCGTTCGTGACGTTAACGGTTCCGATGGCGTTGAGCGGCCCGTACACGCCTGCGGCGCCTAGCCATAGTGGGTCGAGTGCCATGAGCGGAATGCGGAACTGAGTCAGGCGACCCTGCCGCGTATCGATGTCTGACAGGCCCTCGGTCACGACGCGCAAGTACCGGCCTGTGGCGCCGAACAGGCGCAACTCGATGGGTTGGAAGTGCAGGAACGCCAGTAGGGCATCCAACTGCGCTTGAGCCGCAGCGTAATCAGCACCCCGGTAACTGCCTTGGATGCTCCCGCGCAAGGGTTGCGGTGTTCGGCGCGTCAATGCCGCCCCCAACCCACCTTGAACGACTTGGAGTGACTGCGGGCGGTCGAAGCCCGTCACGAACACGTGCCTAGGCAACGTCAGCGTGGCTCCGGCGGCGTTCTTCAGCACCTGCGGCACGCCCTCACCTGCCCCTCTCCAAGCGCCCAGCGATGCGACTCAGCTCATCGAACAAGCTGCGGGCATCACTGACGCGATCGATCTTCACGGTGTCGATGTAGACCGTCTGACCACCACCGGGCGCTGCGGTCGCGCCGCTCCACGTGCCGACCTTCGGCAGGCGCGCGTCCAGGATGTTGCGGATGTCCTGCAGGGCGGTGAGTTGCGCCCCAAGGTTCCGCAGTGGCGCCAGCAAGTCAGCGAAGTGGTCCCTGGCTGGGCCGGTGAGGTCGGTGATGCGCGCCCCACCCGCCCGCGCCTTCTTCGCCTGCTCGTCTTCCAGCAACCCGAGTTCGCGGAGTTGCTCGCGAGTCGCCTGCCCGCTGTCGATGAGGCCCTGCTTCAAGCGCTCCCAACGCTTACGCTCCTCATCATCGAGGGTGCCGTCCGCCCACGCTTCCTGCCAGAACTCCACCAGCGCCTTGATTTGCGCCTGTACCTCCGGGGAGAGGATGAACGCCTCGATGAGTTGATCGCGGATCATCCGGTCGAATCCAAGGTCGAGGCTGCCCGCGAAGTCGGCGCTGGCTAGGGCCGTGGCGAAGGTGTTGGCGAAACTTCCCGCCAGTTCGACGGCCGCGTCGAACATCTCCTGATCTAGTTCCGCTTTAGTGCCGCCGAAGCTGCCGGCGATGCCGCCGCGGCTCACGCGGCGCGTGTACTCGCTGGCGAACGCGTCAAGCGTCTCGCGCGCCACGAGTGGCGTGGATTTGACGGTCTGGTCAATCTGCTCTTGGATCTCTTGCAGGCCGTTCCCGAGGTCACCAACGGCAGCGGTGATGAGCTGGAAGGCAGCGGAGACCACCTGGCCGAGCCCAGGAATGCCAGTCAAGGCGCCGATGGCTTCCCCGGCCACACCTGCGATGCCGCCAATTAGCTCCATGACCTGGTTCCCGTTGAGGCCACCGTCGCTAGCGGCCGAAGATAGCCCCTCGATGGCGTTGGCGACGCCGCGGATGATGAGAGCGACACCCTCAAGGTCGTTGTCAGTCTCAGCGATGAGGTGCAGGCCCTCGGCGATGTCCGCCGTAGAGCGGGCGAAGACACCACCGAGGCCGGGCATGAGGCTCGACAGCTCGCGCACGTCACCCGCGAACTTCCGCAGGCCACTGTCCTGGATGCCCTTCATCTTCAGGAGAGCGGCAACCAGTCGGTCGATCTCTTCTCGGAGCTTCTGGGTTTCCTCGTCGTTTCCTTCGAGGCTGTCACGGAACTTCTGCAGGATGTCGATGTTCGCTTCGAGTGGGCCGGGCATCTCACCGAGAGCGTCCCTCGCCCAGTTCATGGCCTCCCCGAACGCCTTGAGACGCGCTTCCTGCGCAGCAGCTTCCGCTATGGCCTTGCCGAGTTCCCCGAACTTGTCGACGAACTCCTGCACGGCAGGCGAGGCGGGGTCTAGGCCGTTCTCGATCAACTCCATGACGGCGGCGCGCATGAGGCTCATCTGTTCCCGCGGCAGGTCGTACGCATCACCGAGCGCGGCGGCCTTCGAGGCGGCGAGGTCCATGGCGGCGCTCAGGTCGCCGCGTACCTTCGCCACGAAAGCCGTCGATTCTTGGTCGAGCCCGGCGAAAACGCCAGGCATGCCGATGTCGCGGAACGGTAACGCGCCCGCCATGACGCCAGACGCCGACAGTCCACGCGTCTCGGGAAGCGCGGCGAACGGTTCCGGAGCCGCGATGGGCTGCGGCGTGAACGGCCGCATCATTTCTTCCTTTAGCGACTCGTAATGCTGGGCCAGGTCGCTCCAGCGGCGGCGGTCCTCCTCGCTGTTCGCTCGGGAGAACTCCTCCCAGGCGTTACGTGCCAGGCGCTCAACATCGCGGATGCTGAGGTCGAAGTCCGCGACCATGGCTTGCATGGCCGGACTGGCAACATCACGGAGCGGTATGTCACCTGCCGTAGCGCCCGGCGCGGGGATACCAACGGCAGGCGTAACGGTAGCGTCGGGCGCCGCAATTAGGTCGCGCTTGTTGAGGTTGTCCCAGTACTCGTACTCGGCGCGCTTCTGCGTTATCGCCTGTTCGAGCGCGAGAATATCTGCCGCGCTCGTAGCGGCCATGCGTTGACGTTGCAGCTCGGCAATGTCCGAGTTCAGGGTGTTCAGGATGCCGATGACCTCCTCGGCATCCTTCTTCGTATCGCCTGGGTTCGGTACGACGGGCGGTGGCGTCTTGCCAGCGCCCGTGTCCGTGCCGCTGCTCGGGTTGAGTAGGGCTTCCAAGGCTGCGCGCGCTTCAGCCTCGGCCGTCTCGGCGGCGGTGACGCGCGCGACCTGCCGGTCACCCTCGCCACGCACCTCGCGAGTCGCGAGCGCGAAGAGTTCCGCTATCTCAACGCTAACGCCTTTAGCCTGGAAGCCTTCCTCGAAACCGAACGCGTTCAGGTCGGGCCTCCACTGGATGCGCTCCGAGAGGTCTGCGCGACCCAAGGCCGCTACGCGGTCCTTCAGCGGCCCCAGGGCCTCGCCAGCGGTCATGCTCGGCACGCTTGCCTGACCGTCGCCGCCGAAGGCAAGCGACCGCGCAGCGGCGACGTTCGCCTCAGCTAACGCCAACCGCGCCCTAGCCGCCTCAATCGGCACCTGCCGCAGCGCCTCGGCAATGGCGTCGGCTGCTTCCACGCCAACCTCGCCCGTGCGCTCTAGCTCGCGCTGGAAGCCCTCAAGTTCCTTCCGCAGTGGACTCTCGGGCGCCAGGTCCCTTGTGATGTTCCCGAGCGCCGTCTTGAGGCTCTTAGCGTCCCCGCCAGCTAGCGCCTGCCCTGCCTTCTCCAGACTCCGGTCTAGGCTGTCCGGCTTCCCGCTGAGGGCGATGGCTAGCCCGCCGATGGCGGCGACTCCCAGCACCACCCACCCGGTAGGGCCAGCCATCAGCAGGCCAGCGGCACGCAAGGCTACGAACGCCGTCCGCAACTGGCCAACTACGCGCACGGCTTGCCCCAACCCGATCAGCAGCGGCCCCAACGCCGCCGCGAACAGGCCAACGTTGATGATCAACTGTCTCGTGCTCTCGTCCAGGTCGACGAACCACTTCACCGCGTCACGCGCGACGCCCACGAGCCGGTCGACGGTCGGGAGGAGCGCGTCACCGATCATGTCCGTGACCTGCTCGAACTCCTTGCGGAGGGCCATCATTCGGCCTTCGCTCGTGTCGGTCTGAGTCTTCATCATCTCGAAGAACCGACCGCCCTCGCTGGTCATGGTCACGAACGCCTGCTCGATGTCCGAGAAGCCGACCTTGCCTTCGGCGACCATCCCGCGAATCTCGCTCTCCGCCACACCGAACTGGGCCGCCAACTCCTGAACGATGGGAATCCCCCGCCCACTGAGCTGGTTGATGTCCTCCATAAACAACCGACCCTGCACCTTGGCCTTGCCGTAGATCTCGGCCAACTCGTCAATGTTCATGTTCACGGCGGCGCTGATGTCACCCAATCGGCTGAGGGTCGGAATCAGGTCTTGCGATTCCACGTTGAAGGCGGCGAGGAGCGTCGTGGCCTTCGTGAGGGATGGCCACGAGAAGGTCGTACTGGTGTCGAACTCGTAGAGTTCCTCGAACACGTCCCGCGCGGCCTCGGCGTTACCCGTCAGCGTCTCAAGGGACCGCTGGAAGACCTCTAGTTGCTGCGCGCTGCGCACGCCAGTAGCGCCGAGGATGGTGAGGGGCGCGGTCACGCCGAGCGACAGCACGCCGCCGACGCGCGTCATGGTGCCGCCAAGCTTGTCGAACAACGATTCCTGCGTCTTCAGTTCAGTGGTGACGCTCGCGAGTTCACGCTTCACGCTCGTCAACTGCTCTACGGTCTGACGGTACTCGCCGCTGTTCTTATCCTGCGCCGCGGCGAGCTTCGTGAGTTCGCCCGCCTGCTTCTTCAGTTCGTCCCTTAAGTCAGATAGTGGCCTGAGGCCCGCGCGCGCCTCAGCGGCCATGCGCGACAAGCCAGTCTCGAACGGCTTGAGTGCCTTCTCGCCCTCCGCTCCGGCCTTGCGAGATTGGTCGACGATGCGCGCGAGTTCGCGCTTCAGCTTGCCGTCATCGACGCGAAGGGCGATCAGCAGCTCTTCCAACACGGTCGCCATGTCTGCCCTCCTTGTGTGGTTCTTGTGAGGCCGAGTCGTTATGCTCGACGCATGAAAAGAGTGTTGGGGGTGCTGCTGTTGGCGTTGAGCCTCAACGCTGGCGCGCAAACCGTGGCAGTCCCCGCGACCGCATTGGCGCCCGCTTGGGATGTCGCGCTGCCGTTCGGATCGCAGCGGCTCGAACCGTGCGCGTTACTCAACGAGGCGCGTTACTGCTACAGCATCCCGATGCCAATCGAGCTTCTGTTGCATTCGTTCTCAACGCAATTGAGGGTCGAGGGTTACCAGTTGCTTGAAGAGCGCGCCATTGACACCATGGTTGAGTTCGGGTTCGAGATGGAAGGCGACGGGCTTTTGATTATTCAGGAGTGGTACCGGGTTCTTCCCCGTGCGCGCTTCTCGATTCAGTACGCGGGATCTAGTGAGGGCACGCGCGTTTCCGTGCTTGACTTTGCGGCGCCTTAGGCGTCGAATCCGGCGAGCACGAGCGCGTCCAGCGCGTCCTGACTGACGAGCCCGAGCCGCAATGCGGTGCGGATGCTCGTGTCCACGGCGTTGCTCACGAGCGCCTTGCGTGTCGGCTGTACGCGCGCCCATGGTGGGATGAACTCCTCCACGGTCCCTTCGTACCCGCCCATGGTGCGGGCGATCATGAACGCCGTCTGCGCGTGCGGCCACGCCTTACGAAACTCGACCTCACGCGCTCGCTTCAACAAGTCGAGGATGACGCGCACGCTGGTACGCATGAACACCGTGGGCGTGAAGCCTGGGAACGTGCTCAGGACAGTGGCTTGGACGGCTCCCCAGTCAACCGGGTCTCGAGCTTCGTCATCGCCTCCGCCGCCGCCGTCAGCATGCGTTCCCTGCGCCTCATCGTCGCCGCCAGGAACGCCTTCGTGAAAGGGGCCAGTAGGGTGTTGATGGCCTCCTCGAACTCCGATAGGTCGCCCATGGGTTCGCGCAGCAGGTCGTCCGCCGTGACCTTCTCCCCCAGGCGGTGCCGTATGAGGATGGCGAGCGCCTCAAGGTTCTGACGCAGCCCACTGGTTGGCGGGGTGGCTAGGAGTTGCTCTAGTTCGATGACTTCCCCGACGGTGCCGCTGTCGAGGATGGGGATGCGGCGACCGAAGATCTCGACGATGCCGCGGGCGGGTAGTTCGATGGGAGCCTTGCTCATGTGACCTCCAGGGTCTGGTCCTTGTGCGTTCCGACCGCCAGGGTCGGCCACCGCACGGTGATGGGCGCGTGCACGCCGTCAGCATCGACGAGTGCGCCCTTGAGGGTCTTGGCGCGTGTGGTGCGCGTGACGACGAGGAGAGGCACCCGCAGGCGCCCCTCCTCCACCGTCGCTGCGAACCCGAGGATGTCCGGCCGCCGACTACGCGGCCTACCCTTAGCGCCGCGCAGCGTCACGACAAGAATCAAGCCCAGGTGTGCAGCCCGGACGCAGCGAAGCTAACGCTCGCCTCCGCCACACCCGACTCGTTCAGGGTGATGTTGAGCTGACTGATGAACCCAACGTAACCCCACGTCTTCGTGGTGGTGCCGTCAATGGCGGTCGCCACGATCTTGAGGTACACGAGTTCGTCGGCGTTGTACGCGGTTTCCAGCGCGACGAGGCCCGCGTCGTCCGTGACGAGGTTGCTGGTCCAGGACACGGTGACGGTGCGGCCGTCCGTGATCTGGTCGGCGATGGCGCTCGCGGCGGTGTCGAAGTCGGTGATTTGCTGCACGCCGCGGCTGTCGTTGATGCTGATTTGGCCTTTGGGTCGGCCGACGCTGATGGCGGTGTCGGGCGTGCCGGGGGTGACGCTTTCGGGTGCGACGCTGAGTTTGACGCCGCTGCGGCGGATGAGCTTCTGAACGGACATGCTTGCCTCCAAAGTGAAGCGCCCCGCGCTGGGCGGGGCCGAACTGATACTGGGTTAAGGGGCTTAGTAGAGGGTGGTGAAGTCCGCGGTGGCGCCGCGGTAACGATCATCAGTTTGCGTGCCGTTGATGCGCACCATGTCCCACCCTGTTGCCTCCAGGGCGACGCGGGCGGCTTCCAGGTCGGTGAGGGATTGCGCCACGCTAGGTGACCAGCACCCGACCTGCACCAGTACCGACGAGTAGACGTCCGTGAAGTCGCGGACCTTGTTGTCGATGATGAGGTCGATGATGATGCAGCGTTCCGGGAGGGTCGGGTTGTCCGAGGCGTCGCGGGGTACGGCGTCCCGAATGAAGGTGGGTGCGATGTCGTTCAATGCCGCCCGGACGGCCGCCAGGACCTGTAGGAGCGTCACGTTGGCCTACCCTCTCCGCTGCGGATGGCTTGCTTGAAGCGTTCGAGGGCGGGCCGCATGAACGGCCTGGGGGCCATGGCTCGGGTGCCGAACTCTAGGCGGAGCGGGTAGTAATCGCGGTCTTTGAACGCGGCCGGGTCCGGCCCAACCAACGCCGTGAGGGATTGCTCGTCTAGGCTGACGACCTTCACGGATTCCATCAGGCGTCCAGTATCGCGCGCGGGCGGGTCGCCTGGCGCGGATGCGAAGTGCGGCTTGTCGCGCTTGCGAGCTGGGAATAGGTGCCCTAGTGGGCTGACGCCCATGCTGTCGGTGTCGGGGTCGTACTTCTCGCCTGGCCGGAGGCCGCGCATGATGTACGCCTGCCCGCGCCCGACGCGGGCTTCCTCAAGCACTCCGTAGATCTCGCTACTCATGCTCCTGCTGCGGACGCGGAGGACGTGCAGCGCCTTCTTGCGCAGCTTGTCGAGGATGGCTTGGGGAACGTCAGGCATGCGCCGAACCTCCTTGCAGTGCGATGACGAGGGGCTTGCCGCCGAACGTCACGAGCGACCCGCCGATTAGTAGGTCGTTCACGAAGTGAGTGGCGGTGAAGGTGACGGCGGCTTCCGCCACGCCGCTCTCGTTCAGCGCGAGGGTGAGGCCGGTCACGAAGCCCTTGTACCTCCAGCGTTGCTTGATGAGCCCGGCGCGAGTCGTGCGCACCAGGAGAAACGCCGGAGTGTTCGGAACGTACGCTGCCTCCAACGCCGTGAAGCCGGCGTCGTCCGTTATGAGGTTCGTGGTGAACGAGACGCTCACCTGCCGCCCGTCCAGCAAGAGGGTGGTGATGCCCCCCCCTACGGGTGTGGTGAAGTCCGTGACCTGCACGGTGTCGCGCCCGTCGCTGATCGCGATCTGACCCTTTGGGCGGCCTACGCGGGTTGGGGAGTCGATGGCTAAGGCGACCTCCAGGGTCACGTCAGCGCGACGCACGAGGTCACGGGCCGCCACGTGCCACCTCGACTTCCATGATGGTTCCGGCGGGCGTGATGGTCACGCCGTGCGGGCGGTAAGTGAGGCCGCCGCCCGTCAGGCGCGTGTCGATGGGGTCCGCTTGGAACCCGGCGGGGGCGAGGAGCGTATGAGTGACGCTGACGCCGCGCAGGGCAGCTTGAGACCGCACGGTGGCGCTTGCAGGGGCGACGGTCACGGTGACCGTGCCGTCCCCCGCCCACGCCTGCACGGTCTCGCCTAACGCGTTCTCGGTGGTGGTGGCGCGCTCAACCACCAGGGTCAAGCGACTTTCGCGGACCATCAGAAGACCGTCTCTCGACGGATGCTGCGGCCCGGCATGCTTGGGGGCGTTCCGCCAGCGGCAGTGATGAGCGCCTCGATGCCTACACCAGACTTGCGGATGGCAGCAGCTACCGTCTTGGCGTCCGGCAGGGCCTCGGAGAGGCCGCCCACGCTGAAGGACAGAACCCGCCTGGGGTCACCCTCCACCAACTGCGCAGCCACCACGTGAGGGGCGTACAGGGCAACTGGAGGGTCGCTGGCGTCCATCACGCTGTTGAGCGCCAACGCACCGTCGATCTCCTCGTCCAAGAGGCTGTTCGGCGGGTAGGCGCCTGCTTCGTTCGGGGTGTCCCGCAGCGTCATGCGCACCCACGCGCGCGCCCAAGCGAGACTAGCCACGTCAGGCGACGCCAGTTGGCTCGGGTCGTACGTGCGCGCCATGCCTCACCTCACTTTCGCTTCTTGCCCTTCGGTTCCTCGTCGGCGGGTGCTTCTGGTTCGTCCTCGGCCTCTGGGTCGTCCAGCTCAGGCTCCAGCGCGGAGCCAGGCTCACCCTCCGGGTCGATGACTGTGAAGGCGTGCGGGCGGGCGCGGAACCAGTCCAACGCCTCGCCCTCCACCTCCGCCACCCCAACCATGAGGCCGTCAACCTCAACCTCGCGGAACTCAATGCCGTTCCAGACGCCCGCCCCGAAAGAGCGGCAGACGACGCGGCTCACGAGAACGTCGTAACGAGGTCGGTCAGCTTCGCATGCATCCACTCAGGACCATGATCGAGGCCGATCTCCCCGTAGATCTGGTAGTCGTCCGTGGAGCCCGTCTTCGCGAGCGCCTCGCGGAACAGCACACCCTTACCGGGCGTCTCAAGCGCCGCGAGCTGCATGGCGTCGAAGTTCGCCACCACCAGCACGCCTTGCGGCAGGTCCTGCTCGAGCGCGAAGTTCATGACGCCGAACGTGGTGTAGACGGTGCGCACGCGGATTCCGCCAATGAACCGCTCGGCGTCCACCTTCTGCTTGTCCGTGCGGAACAGCAGGTTGAGTTTGCGCATCTGCGTGGTGTTCGCCAGGGTGATGACGTTCTCGCCATCACCGATGGCGCCCGCGTCCAGCATCTTGCCCATCACCTGATCGAGCAGATCGAGGGATAGCGCGCCGGGCGTAGTGCCTCCGTCGGCGCTGGCGCTGACGACGTTGGTGGTGATGGCTTCGAGCAGCCCACGAGTCTTGCGGGCCGTCGCGGCGGTGGCGGGCTTGGCGTACGTCTGGTTGAGCATCACCCAGTTGAGGTTCCGGGCGATGAGCTCGAGCTTCACGCCGGTCTGGAACGCCAGCTCGTCCTCGACGGGGTTGCGTTCCCCGCCGATGTTCAAGCCGCTGTTCTGCTGAGTGGCAGCCTGCTTGGTGTACGTGACCTTGACCTTCTCGTGGAAGATCTGCGTGATGTTCGTGACCTGGCTGCGGGTGACGCCGGCGTGGTCAGGAGCGGCGGCGCCCTCCAGGGCGGCGCGCGACGCGGCGTGGGACGGCACTTCGTACTGCTGCCCGACCGCGAACTCGGTGCTCTTGGTGGGGCGCCAGCTGCCGATGCCGCCGACCATCTGGAGGGTGGCGTTGGGCCTGCGGCCCTTCTGGAACAGCTCGCCGATGTAGTTCGGCAGGTCGTACGTGTTGATGTTGGTGTCTGGCATGATCAACCTTTCCGGTGCTTAAGGATTTCGTCTTGCAGGGCGATGCGTTCCTCGCGGCTGCGGGCCTTATCCAGGCGTTCTTGCAGGCCCGTGAGGGTGGCGGACTTACCGTTGAGGGTGCCGCCCGCGCCTGGCGTGCTTGGCGCTGCCCCTGCTGCCTTGGGGGCGAGGAAGGGGTAGTCGGCGAGGATCTTCTCAACGTCGAGGTTCCCATCGCCGTCTAGGTGGCGGGCATCGTCGAGGAGCTTGAGGGCCGCGGCGGGGTCAATTACCTTGCCCGTTAGGGCCGCGCGCCGCTCCGCCGCCGTAGCCTTGGCGAGGGCATCCGCCTGGCTCTTCTCGAGCTCGGCGACCTTGGCGGTCAGCAGCTCGGCGCGTTTGGTGGCGTCGGCTTCGGCGAGGGCTTTCTCGTCCGCCGCCTTGCGTGCCGCTTCGACTTCATCCGCGCGAGTGCGGAACTTGGTCAAGTCCTGCTGCGCACGCTCGTACTTGGCCTTGAGGGCCTCCAGCTCGGCCGCCGGGTCAACCGGAGATGCTGGGGTGTTGGGTGTGGTCTGCGTCGGGTTCGTGGCCTCCTGGGCCGGGTTGGTGTCGTCGGGCATGGTCTCAACCTCCTGGGTCGGCAGAGGGCGATGGGGTCAAGGGGCTTACCCGCCTCTCCTGGAGGCGGTGCCCGCTGGCGTGAATGCGTCGCGTGCGACGCGACTGTTGGTGTGGGGTGCTACTATTTGGGCAAGTCGCCGCTGTGACACGGTAAATCCTGCTGCCGTAGCCATTGCGAGCGCGAGAGGGGAATGCAGGTCCCTCGGCGGCGGCCCATCTTTATCTCTTCCTGATAACGCGTTGGGCCTTTCGAACCTTGCCTTCGACCCGATGTGAGTTCATGTAATGTAGAGAAACCAGGAACAACTCGTTGCGAGCACGCGTCGTCTTTACGGCGAAAAAGATTGGGCTGGTATCCGTAGGCGCGATGAAACCCAAGTCGGTGCCGTTTGCCATGACCAGCACCGTGTCAGCGTTCTTGATCAGTTCATCTATCTGTCGATAGAGGCTTTCAGGCACTTCGGGATGGTTGCGACGCTGCTTCGCTAGCGTGTCAGCCGAAAGCTGCACTGCTCGCGCCTGAGAGCCAAGCGCTTGCGCCAGCGCCTCATCGAGCGTGGCCACGAACGCGCGGTTAGTGTTGCCAGCCAGCAGCGCTTCAGTTTGCTGCGGATCAGTTCCAGCCCAGGTAGCGCTCGCAGTGGGCGGCGTATAGATGACTCCTACGCCGCGCTTCGTGCCTTCGAGGTCCTCGGCGGTCGCGTGCCGCTGGTACCTGAGTGCGTGCGCGCAATTCAGGTGCTCGCCAGCGTCCGGTACGGCGTCCCAGTCGCGTGGTCCATAGACCTGCGCGCCCTGGTTCGGGCCGCCCGGGAGGGTGAACAGATTCTCTTCTGGGATGGTGACGCCCTCAAGGGCGTCATGCCAATCGCGGTGCTCCTTGCGCGGCCAGGCTCTGACCCACACCTTCCATTCGGCTTCTGCGAGAATGGCGACTTCGGCGGCGGCGGCGTCTTGCCCGGCCCAGACGCTGGATTCTCCGGCAACACTTGCGTGCCGCGTGAGTTGGGCGACGGTCGGCTCAGCCTCCAGGAGGTGCCCGAAGCGGTTGGCGATGACCTCACCGTGCTCGAAGGCTCGGTCGCGCCACTCGCGTGCTGCGCGGCCGGTTAAGGAGGTCGGTACGCCGCCGAGGAGCGTGCCGTGCACCACCCAGCCGGTCTGCACTCCCGTGGCGTACGCGCCCGCCATGACCTGCGCGAGTAGTGGTTGGGCGGCCTCAGGTTGGGCTAGGAGCGTGGGCAGTAGCCGGTTGAGGATGTCGCGCCGGACGCGCGGCAGGACCCTATCTAAGGCGGAACCGAGGGGCAGGAGCGCTTCACTCGCCATCGCCCTGGCCGGTCACGAAGGCGTTGAAGTCCTGGACGCTCACGCGGGTGGTCTGCTCACGGATGAACTCCTCCACCTCGTCGTCACTCCAATGCGGGTAGTACTGCGCGACGGCGAGCACGGCGGCCCTGAAGGAGATGAGGCCCTCGCGGTAATCAGCGCGCGCCTGGTCGGTGATGACGCGCCGCGTCTGTTCACGGTTGATCTCGACACTGACGGGCGGGGCCTGGTCGCGATTGATGCCGAGCTGCTCGGCGTATCCCGCCACGCCGCCGGTCAGTAGTTCACCTAGCAGGCTCGCGTACATGGCGGCGGTGCTGATGCTGATGGCATTCGCCTGCTCGAGCGCCTCACCGCTGGGGAAGTCGCCGGTCGTGATGGAGGCGATGGGGAGCTTCAGGTCCCCGCGTGCCCGCTCGAGGATGCGGTCATGCAACGTGAACAACCCAGCGAGAGTGGGCGGCTCGACGACGCCGATCTGCGAGCCCGGCGTGGTGGCCACAAGCACGTCCAGGGCGCTTGACTCCTTCGGCAAGTCCCAGTCGCCGACGGCCCACCGTAGGGGCCAGGCGTTCGCGTCGCTGGCGCGGAGGATGCGTGCTTGCGCCGCCACCTCACCCTTCAGGACGGGTAGGGCCTGCGTGAGCTCGCCGATAGGTGTACCGTCCTGTGCGGCGTCCACCATGACGATGGTTGGCATGAGGACGTTCTCCCATTGGCCGGTGGGTCTATTCCCGATCTCGTAGGGGTTGGTGGCGTTCCGCCACTCCGTTAGCGTGCCCCGCGTGGGGTTGCTGGCGTCGGGTTCGTACACCCTGAGGCGGTAGCGGTTGCCGGTGCCTTCGGCCAGCACTTGCAGCCATGCGGCGGGGTCGCCGCCGATGTCGTCCTCGCGGTAGAGGGGCTCGAGGTAGCCACCCATGCGTTGCAGTTTGGGTGGGCCGTCCTCGGGTTGGTGCGGGAGCAAGCCCGCAATGCCGATGGCTACCAACGGCTTGAGTGAGGCGGTGGCGAGCGCCCGCAGGCCGATGGCAGCGAGTCGCGCATCGATGCCGCTGGGGTCATCCCCGCCCCAATTCACCGACCCAATGGCCGTGCTGCGCTTATGCGCCACCGCGCGCGGGCCGAGGCCCTGCACCTGCTTCGTCAGGCGCCGCCATACCGCATGATCGTCAGGCGTCCGGAGGGGCGGGATGAGCTCGGAGGCGTCCAGCACCTGCTTGCCGTCGGCCCAATCGAGAGCATCAGCGGCGATCTGCACTCGGGTGGTGACGCCTTGCAGGACGGCGCGCACGTAGGCGGATTTCAAGTCGATCATGTGCCGTCCCTCCTACCAGGCGCTCAAGGCTCTCCGAGCGGCTGCTGTCGTTGGCTTCGGGCCTACTAGGGCGTTGATGGCGTCAGCGAATGCGTCGACTATGTCGTCGTGTTTCCCGTCCGGGAATGCTTCGAGTTCGGCGAAGAACGCGTCGTTCCAGTCGGCCTTCACGACGCTGATCAGGCCAGCATGGGCTCTAGCCGAGGCGGTTCTAGCGCGCGTGACCTTGTCGCCAGTCACCCGCTCACTGCGGACGTGAAGCCCAACAGGCGTGCGCCGCACCAAGTCTTGCGCGGCCTTCACGCCAGCCGCTCCAGGGTCCTGGGGCACGTGAATGTGCACGGCCCGCCCGTCGGCCGTCGCGGTGCGCTCGTAGAGCAGGTCAACCTCGCCGGGTCCGTCTCTCGCGCTAACCATGTCCACCACAACTAACTGGCCGCTAGGCGTAACGCCGACCTTCACGCCGCGCGTCCAGTCCGGATTGGGGTTATCGGCGTTCGGGCGTGTGGCGGCGAAGTCCCAGGCCCGCCAAGCGGTCTTGAGTTCTGGGGCCGCGTCGAGGACGGGGAACCAGGCGCGTTGGAAGAGCGTGCCGGCCGTCCTGCGGGCTTTCCAGTTGCCGTGGAGGAGGCGGGCTTGCTCGACGGGGTCCTGCGCGAGGAGGTTCGCGCGGTACCCGGGGTCGGCCTTGGTGAGGGCGGGGTTATCGTCGAGCTTCGAGGGGATGAACGTCAGGCTCTTCGGGAGGGTATCAGGGCCGGGGAAGCGCTCCTGCAGCTCCTCGCTTGAGTCGGCCCAGTGGATCTCGCCGTTGACGCGCGCGAACCAGCGGATGACGCCCGCGCGTTCGGGGATGGCCAGGCCGTAGTTGGGGCTGTTCGGGTCCTGGTCGATCCACCAGGCGATGAGGTCGGCGACGAAACTGTCCGGGTCGGGGTTGCAGGTGGCGCGAATGTACGGCCGCACGCCGCACGTGCTGCGGTTGCGGCTGAGCATGTACCACCACTGCCGCGCCGTGAAGTGCGTAAGCTCGTCGAAGCCTATGAGCGGAATCTGGCTGCCTTGCCAGTTGTGGACGTTCTTCTCGTGCTCAAGGTGCGCGAACTTCAGGGTGTTGCCAGTCGGCGCGTGCTCCCACTCGAGGACGGATTCCTTCGGCTTGAGGCCGAGGGGGCCGTACACGTCCTCGCTCTCGTCCCAGAGCCCGCCGACGTTGCGGACTTGGTCGGTGGTGCGGCGGAAGATGACGGCACCGAAGCCGGGCACCGTGGTGAGGTGCCGGAGGGGTTCGAGGAGCAGCGCGAAGGATTTGCCGCCGCCTGCGGCGCCGCCGTAGATGACGATGTCCGCGGGGCTGGCCAGGAACGCTTCCTGGGGGCCGGGCTGGGGGCGGATGATGGTTGGGGGCGCGGGATGCATGGGCGCCTCCTTTGGGGTGGGTAGTGACGAGCGGTCAGGGGCTACCCACCCCGCGGGGCGTTGCCTGGCGAGCCGACGCCGCGGCTGGGTGCGGGGGGCAGTAACGCTCTGCCCTAGCTAGCGCATGAGGCTAGCCGAGTCCTTGACTCACCCCGCAATGAGAAACCCCGCCGTGGGGGGACGGCGGGGTTCTTCGTCAACTGTACTAGCTAGCATCATGCCACCCCCGATATCGCCGGTCAAGTCAAGAGCGAGCTGGCGGATCGTCGATCGTCGCTCAATTGAGGGTGCCCGCACTGTCGAAGCGAACTCACGGTCGGGCACGACCACTGGGTCGCTCCGTCGCCGTCTCTCCCGCCCGCAGTCTCCGCGCGAGTCCTTGGAACCTAAGTTTCTTAGGCATTGTTCCTACCGGACTTCCCTGCTACCCTCACGCAACTCATACATCTGCCGGGGCGTTTCGCTGAAACGACGGTCGGCTGTTGCGTTCAGGGGGGTTCACGTGAGAGACCGCAAGCTTTACCTTGGAGATAATTTGGACGTGCTTCGCACTGAGCTGTCTCCGGAGAGCGTTGACCTCGTCTATCTGGATCCTCCGTTCAACTCGGATCGGCAGTACAACGTAATCTTCCGAGAAGACCAACAGCCCGCCGCTCAGGCCCGGGCGTTCCACGACAGTTGGCGTTGGGGGCCCGAAGCCGCTGTTTGGTACGAGGAAGGTATGAACTACGGAGGAAGGATTGCCGAGACTCTGGTGGGGCTGCGGCGCTTCTTGAACCAATCCAACCTGATGGCCTACCTTGCCATGCTAGCGCCTCGCCTGATCGAACTCCGACGAGTGCTGCGGCCGGATGGCAGCCTCGTACTGCATTGCGACCCTACTGCTGGTCATTACGTCAAGATTCTGCTTGACGCGATCTTCGGGCCAGAGAATTTCCGCAACGAGCTTGTTTGGTGTTATCGGGGCGGTGGAGTGCCGCGCAACGCCTTCGCCCGCAAGCACGACACCCTTTTCTGGTACGCGAAATCGAGCAACGCTCCTTTCTTTCCGCAATACGAGCCTTACTCTGCGGCCTCGCAGCAACTGGTTCGCTCTCGAGGTGGAGTGTCCATCGACGGCCGCCAGCGCGATCTGGAGCGAGGCGCCCATATGACCGACTGGTGGTCTGACATCAACAGCCTGCAGACGTGGAGTCCAGAACGCCTGGGCTACCCAACCCAGAAGCCACGCGCCTTACTGGAGCGCGTCATCAAGGCGCTTTCCCGCGAAGGCTCTACCGTCCTCGATCCATTCTGCGGCTGTGGTACTACCGTCGCAGCGGCCGAGGCGCTGAACCGCAACTGGGTGGGTATTGATATCGCGGTTATCGCCATCTCGGTAATTGAGCGCATGCTGCAAGACGACTTCGGCCTGCGCGTCCACATCAATGGGATTCCAGCAGACTTTGAGTCCGCGAGGGCGCTCGCGCGACGCGACCCGTTTCAGTTCGAGGCCTGGGCCGTCTCGAAGATTACTCACCTGCGGCCCAACAAGACTCAGGTGGGCGACCGAGGGGTCGACGGGGTCGGTTGGTTCAACGTCACGAGCGACTCGCCCTCCAAAATTGTCGCGCAGGTTAAGGGCGGTCAGGTCGGCCCTGCAGCGGTCCGAGACCTGCTAGGGACTATGCAGGCAGAGCATGCTGACCTAGGCGTCTTGATAGTCATGGACCGGATAACGCCTCACATGGCCGCCGCGGCGGCCAGCGCGGGAGTGTACAGCGGTGACGGCACCATGTTCGCGCGACCGATACCTCGCATTCAGATCGCGTCCGTGCATGACCACTTTGACGGTCGGCATCCGGTCTTACCACCTATGCTTCGCATTCGCCCGCGCGCCGTAGGCGGCGGCAACCCGGAGCCCTAACGGGCGGCGGCGCGCGCAATTGCTGCCTGAATTGTCTCGAGACTGATGTCGTGGTCCTCGATGAGGGCTCGCTCGACGTGCTCGGGGATTAGTTCGAGGCTCGCTCGGCTTGCGATGGCTTCGAGTGCGCCTGCGACTAGGTGCGTCATAGTTTCGGCTTCGCGGTTGCGGGTGAGGTACCTGCGGCCGTCGTGGTCGGTGTCTACCCTGAACGGTTTCCGCATGGGGCTTTCGTAGGCGGCGTCGAGTTCGGCGATTGCGGCGTGTGGCAGGTTCGCGAGCGCCTCGTTGTGCGCCTGGCGCTTGAGTTCGATCGCGTAGCAGGCGCGGCCTGGCCATTGGTCGCTCCACAGCCAGGTCCGTACTTGCCAGGTGATGCTGATCAGTTCGACGGTGGGGGTGGGTCCTGGGATGGCGCCTGGTGCGTAGTTGTGGCCTCGTGGGTTGCCGGTGGCGCTGATGGCGCGGACTTGCCGGTGTGGGGTCCAGGCGTCGCGCTGCAGGTACCACCAGAGGGCGTTAGCGACTGCCCTGGCGAGCTGCTGGTCGTGCGGTGGCGTGTCGTCTGGCACTGGGCCTCCTCAGGCTTGGTTCAGGATGCGTTGCTTTTCGCGTGCGTAGACCTCGAGCGTGAGGCCGGGGGTTTCCGCGAGGGCGTGTAGGGCGTCCGTCACGCGTTTGGGGCGGCGTGGGAAGAGGCACAATGCGGAGCTTTTGCTGGCGCTTTCGCCGTACGGCCCGAGGACGCCGAGGGTCGGGTAGCTCTTGCGGTCGCGCTTCATGGGGTCTTCCCCACTGCGGGTCGTTCATGGGGTGTGCGTTTGAGGGTCTGCTCGATGGCCGGCCAGTCGTCGTCCGTCCACAAGTGCCAGTTGGCACCCGCGGCTTGGAGGGCGTCGCGCCAGGCGACCTGGTCGGGGGTCAGGCGGTTCTTGCCGACTTTGAGCTCGACGAACAGCACGGTCTCCCTGACGAGCACGAGGTCGGGGAATCCCTTGCCGTCGCCTGCTACGGCAGTGCGCCATTGGCCTTGGCCGTTCTGGGCGGGCCGGAAGTGCGCCGACCGCCACCCGCACAACTTCGCGAGCTGGAGGACCTGGCGTTGGAACTGCGCCTCCGTCACCTTCGGGCGGTCAGCAGCAATCGCAGTCACGACGGCTGCACCTCCACCGCCTCCTCCACCTCAACATCATCCCGACCATTACCGGGGAGGTAGATCTGCACCAGCCCCGCCGCGAGCGGAGCGCCGCCAGGGCCAGTCAACTCGTTGCTGACGCGCTCCCGGTATTTCTCCGGCTTGTGGGCCTTCAGGAGCGTCACCATCAACTGGTCGCTGTACTCGCGCACCTGCCCGACCTTCTCGCCGCGCTGAAAGACGGGCTTCAGAGTGCCATCGCGTGCCCTGCGCCACGCCTCCTGCTCGAGCGAGTCAACGGCGACCTCCACGGCCTGGTCCCACGCAGCCGCGAACTCCTCATCAGCCGCGTACCAGTCGTACGCGGTGCTGCGCGGCACCTTCGCCTTGCGGGCGGCCGCGGACACGTTCGCCATGCGCTCGAGCTCCGCCAGGAAGCGCTCCTTCGCGCGGGCGGTGGCTTCCTCGTGCGCGCGTTGGCGTGTCCGAGTCGTCCGGGATGCCTTGCCTGGTGGTGTGTCAGTGGGCTTCTTGGCCATGGGGTTCCTCCTTTCGGTTGATTGCGTCCCAGACGCGTTGTTCGTCTGCCGCCTGCTTTCGGGTCACGGGGTCGAGGTGTCGATCGCCGTCCTTGGCGGCGACGAGCAGGCTGAGGACGAGCAGGCCGACGTTCGCGCCGATGAACACGCCGACGAGGACGCCCCAGAGGAAGGGGGTCATGCTGGCAGCCTCTCGTCGCGGCCTTTGATCTCGATGACGGCGCCGCTCGCCATGCGGCTGAGCACGGCGGCGGCGCTTTCACTGTCGGTGCTGAGGTGCCGGGCGGCGTCGCTTGGGCGGTGGTTGGCAGTGAAGATGGTGGTTTTCTCGTTCGCCCAGCGGTGCTCGAGGGCGCCGTAGAAGGTTTCGTACACGAAGTCGGTGGGTTTGATTTTGCCGAGGTCGTCGAGGATGAGGATCTCGGGCGCTTCAAGGTTGGGGCGTTCGGCGTTCGTGGCGAAGCTGCCGCGGATGCGGTTGAAGAGCTCGACGACGCCCCAGAAGGTGACGCGGTGGCCTTCGGCGGCGAGGCGGTGGCCGGTGGCGACGGCGAGGTGGGTCTTGCCGTTCCCTGCAGGGCCCCAGAGGTACAGGTTGGTGCCGGGAGTGAGGTTGGCGGCGGCGTGGACGGCGGCTTGGTTGCCGGGGTGTCGTCGGAGGCGGTCGAGGGTGTAGGCGCGGTAGCGGCTGGGGAGTTGATCGGCGTAGTTGCGGGCGGCGCGGTTGCGGGCTTGGGCGTCGCGGGTTTCCAGGAGTTCCTTGAGGCCGGTGTAGTACGGGTGGTTGCGGTCTTTGGGCCGCCAGGCGATGCCGATCCAGGCTGGGCTGCCTGCGTAGTCGGTGAGGGTGGGGTCGAGGATCTCGCACTCGTCTAGCGGGATGCGTTGCGGGGCGCTGGCTTCGGTTGTGGGCACCTAGAGTCCTCGCTTTCGGTACTGGTCGAGGGCGGCGTCGGTGACGGCGCTGGCGGGTCGTGGTTTGTTGCGGTCGAGTGGGAAGACGCCCGTCCAGCCGCGCTTGATGCTGGTCTTGAGCATCTCGTCGGCGTCCAGTGGGGTCTTGGCGAGGTCGGCGAGGGTCAGTTCGACGGCGCGCGGCGTGAGGGGTCGCTTGCGGGTCTTGCGGTCCTCCACGAAGTCGCGCCACACGTCGGGGCTGACGAACTCCGGGAGGACGATGCTGGCGGGGTCGAAGGCGGGACTTCGTGCCTTGCCGTTCTTGTTCTTGCCGTCTTGGGGTTTCCCTAGAGCGCGTCGAGGCGCAGCCTCGACATCTGGCGGGGGTAGCGTTTCCGCCTTCTGGGGGGTAGGGGGGTTATTCTCAAGCTCAAGCTCAAGCTCAAGCTCAACCTTAAGCTCCTCCGGGCTTCGCCTCGGCGGGGTCGTGGCGGGGTTCGGTACCTCGTCTCGCACCTTGTCCGGTACCTTGCCTCGCTCTTCGTGCGTTCCCGTTCCCGTCGTGGTGATCGACACGCTCCCGGCGTCGTCTGGACCTGGGAAGGTGCTGGCCGCTTCGCGTTCGTGCGGCTTGTTGAAGCCGCCGTCGTCGACGTGGAACTTCGCGTACTGGATGATGCGGTCGTGGCGGCCATTGCTGTACAGGTGGACGAGGCCGACACGAGCTAGGTCGTCGATGGCGGCGGTGAGTTCCTCGAGTGTGAAACCGTAGCCTTGGAAGACGCCGCCCTTGAGGTAGTAGGCGTTGGCGTTGATGCGCCCAGCGCGATCCGTGTACGGCAGGAGCCACATGTACACGCTGGAGGCGAGGAGTTTGCCTTCGTTAGCGAGGATCCGGATCTTGTCGCTCTCGGTGATGCGGCGAGCGATGAAGCGCTTCTCGGCCATCAGTTCACTCGCGGGTTCTGCCGCCGCTCCAGCGCCTCGAAGGTGCTGATACCTTCCCGCGCTGCCTTGATCTTGGTCCAGGCAACGCCGCAGAAGTAGCGCCAGGCGGCCGCGTGCGCTAAGCCGCGGCGGGTTGTGATGTCTACCGCGTCGAGCGCTTCTGCGAGGGGCAAGTCTTTCAACATGCCGCTGAGTTCGACTAGGTTGGTGCTGCTCGCCTTGTAGGAGACCTGGCGGTAGAGGAGTTCTGCCACGACCGTGGCGTTCGCTTCGCGGGTGGCGCGTTCCTCCATCAGGTACGCCTGGTACGCTTCTAGCTGTTCTCGCGCTTCGCGGAGTTCGAGGATTGTGGCGCGGCTTGGGACCGGTCGAGTGTCGCTCAGCGGCACGTCGGCCTTGCCGAGGTTGCAGTCTTGGCAACTGGTTAGGAGGTTGTCCAGGCCGTTCGTGCCGCCCTTGCTTACAGGCGTGATGTGGTCGATGTGGAGCACGACAGCCGGTGGGTTCCCTCCGCAGTATTGGCAGGTGAAGGCGTCGCGCTTGAACACCTCGAAGCGTGTGCGGGTACTGACTGGCTTGCGGCGGGCCATTAGTGGCGTTCCTCCTTTGTGAGGTTGCTGCGGTACTGCGCGGTATTGCCGACTCTCCACCGCTGCACTAGTCCGGCTCTGACGAGCCGCGTGAGGTGCTGTGAGACGGTGCTGGGCTTCGCGTTGATCTCGTCGGCGAGGTCGTGGAGGCCGAGCGGGAGTGGCGCGAAGCGGTTGAGGGCGTCGAGGATGCGGGCGGCTGCCGTGCCGGGCCGCGGCCACGGTTGGCGTGGCGGGCGGAGCGAGCCACCGCAGTGCGGGCAGGAACGCAAACGCGGGGCCGTCACGGTTTCTCCACGACGCGCGCCCAGAGTCCGTGGTCTCCCCCGCCGGTCGCGCGGACGCGAAGCTGGAGCGCGTAGGGGGCGGCGAGGCGCTTGTAACCGCGGCCGTAAAGGGTGCTTTGCATGTTTCGGAGGGTTTGGGGGTCCTCGCTGCGCGAGAGGCAAGCCCATTGCCCTGGGCGCTCACGTAAGGCAGTGATGTACGCCCCGTGCTTGAGTCGGCGGCCGCGGGGCTCAGCGGCCGGCGGGTCACTCCAGACGATGATCGGGCGCTTCACTGTTGCCCCTTGTCGATCTTGAACATGCCGATGCCGTCGCTAGGGACGTACTGGAGGGACCAGTTGATGCCGCCGCAGGCGGGGCATGCGCCGAGCGGTGCGCTCTTGGCGCGGCCCGCCGCGCTGCTGACGCACACGAGGGTGCCGCAATGGGTGCACTGCTCGACCCACTGCTGACCGCGTTTGCTGGCGATCGTGTGCTTGAGTTCGAGGCCAGCGAGGAGGGGCTGCACGACGCCGCTCACGCCCTCACCCCCTCGCCTGCCACGTAGACGGGAACGCCGACAATCCGCTCGATCTGCGCCTGGAAGTCCTGCGCTGACGAGTTTCCTTCCGATAGGTGCAGGAGATGCACTTCCCGCAATGGCGGTACTGCCAACGTCTGCAGGAGTTGCGCGGCGTGCTCAATCGACATGTGGTTACGGATGACCCTGGCGGCGTGGTGCTGGTTCAGGGTGCCGTTGTCCACGAGGCGGTCGAGGATGCCGCGCGAGTAATTCGCCTCGACGGCGGCAATCGCAACGTTCTCGAAGCGGTACTCGCAGTAAGCCGTGTCCGAGATGTAGAGCAGCTTCTCCCCTGCCCTCGAGACGACCAGGAACCCGAGGCAAGGCACGTCGTGCACCAGGTCGAACGGAAGCACCGTCCAGGGTCCGATCTGGAACTCCTGGCCTGCATCGACGGCGTGGAGGTTGTGGTGCCCGCGCTCGAGGATGGCCTCGGCGGTCTCGCGCCCCGTGTAGACGGGCACGGCCTGCGCCACCAGGTACTCCACGGCGCGGCTGTGGTCGAGGTGCGCGTGCGACACCAGGCAGCCGGCGACCTGCGTGACACCGAAGCCGACGGCACGTTGCAGGGCCTTGTAGGCCACCCCCGCCTCGATCAAGAGAGGGGGGTGGCCATCGGCCGTGACGCGGTACAAGTTGCCAGCGGACCCGCTGGCGAACGCCTCGAATGCCAGCATCAGAAGCCCGGCGTGGCTTCCGCGAAGAGGCTCTCGGGTTCTGTGGCTTCGCCTGCCGACTCGACGTCGGCGGTGGGCGGCTGCACGTCCACCAACTGACGGTTAGCGACGTTCCGGTGCGCCACCTCGACCTCGACGTGCGCGACGTCAACCGCGTCACGGTCATCCTCGAGGACGGACGCGAGCACCTCGACGTTGACCTTCGCGGGATCCAGCGTCATCTTCCCAACCACGCGGTGGTACACGGTCTTGAGGTGCATCTCGACATCGTTCTTCGCCCAGAAGTCGCTCTTGCTGGCGGCCTGGGACCGCTTGAAGTCACGCTGCGTCACCAACACGAGGCGGTTCTTGCGCGGGTCGTCATAGGTGATGTACCCGAACCCGCCCACGATGTCGCCTCGATCGAAGGGGCTCGTGATCTCGAACTCGTAACCCTCGACCTCACGCGACGAGCTGCGCGGTAACGCCTTGAAGGTGTCGGTCGAGTAGACCAACTCGTAGGCGATGCTCAGGGGTTCTTCTAGGGCGAAGCGCCGCGTGACGTAATCACGACCGATGTAACCGACGCGCAAGTCGATGTCGTACAAGCCCTTGGCGCTGTTGAAATAAGCGATCGGCCAGATGTGGTTCGGGATGAGGGCATCAAGGCCCAGGCTCACGCGATGGACCGTGTCCAGAGCCAGCTTCTGACGGTCGACATGGTGCCAAGTGAAGGCGCGCGGGTCGTCAGCCGCGGCGGCGAGCTTCTCTTCCGTCCAGCCCTTCGTGCGCTTCTCTTCCGCAGCCTTCAACGCCTGGTCGACCGACAGGTACATGTGCTGCACGAGGCGCTGCTCCAGGGCCGTGAACTGCACGCCGCGGCCCATCTCCGCCATAAACTGGCGCTCAACGTCGGCCAGGAACCGCTCACTGAGGGTCGCCTTGGGCTTGGCGAGCGCCTGTCCAGGAGTTCCGTTTGACTTCGTTACATCTCCGCTCATGCTGCTACCGCTTCTTTCTGCAGCTCGACGCGGAGCTGCTTGTCTTGGGGGCTGACGACGAGCGCGATCTGCTGCGCGCCGGTCTCGGGGATGTCGCTGATGGATTCGGCCTGGTCCACCCAGACTGGTGCGGAGAGGCCGTGGTGCTCCTGGAGGGTGCGGATGATGTCGAGGCCCGCGGCGATTTGCCCGGCGTGGTTGACGCTCTCGAAGGGCACGCCGTTGACGGTGGCGGTGCAGACCTCGGCGATGCCGCCGTTGACCTGGTTCTCGAAGAGTTTGAAGCGGACGAGCCGGAACTTGGCGGCCACCTTGTCCTCGAGCATCGAGACCTTGGTCCGCACGAACAACTCGCAGAGGTGCAACTGGCGCTCGAGTTCCTCGAACTCCTTGGCCAGGGTGCGCTCCTGCTCCTTGAGCTGCTCGATGCGCGCCTCACCCTTGGCTCTGGCCTCGTGCGCCTGAGCGTCCTGCTCGAGGAGCGCGACGGCCTGCAGCTGCTCGGCCACGCGGGCCTCTAGGTCAGTGAGGGCGGCCGGATCGCCGGCCATCACGGCCTCGATGCGGCGCGTGAGGTCATCACGCTCGGCGGCCAACTGCGTGTAAGGCTTGGTGCGAGTCACGTCGGCAGTGACCGTGGTCTCGGCCTTGGTCAGCGCCTCGGTGGCCTTGTCCACGTCCGCCTGCAGTAACGCCAGGCCAGTCGTCTGGTTGCGGGTCTTGTCGAGCAGCATCGCCAGCTCAGCCGCCGACGTGTCGCGCTTGGCCTTGAGGCTCTTGCCGTCGTCCGTGATCTGCGCCAACTCGCGGGCCTTGCGGCCGTTGAGGTCAGCGACGGCCGCGGCGTGAGCGGCCTCAACCTGCTCCTCTGGCAGCGCCTGATGGCAGGCGGGGCAGGTGCCGTCGGTGTGGGCGTCGACCTTGCGAGCGTTGACCTCAGCCCAACGCGCCCGGAGGTCCTCAAGCCGCCCGTCCAGACGTGCCACGTCGGCGGTCAGGTCGGCGTGCTGAGCCTGCCAGCGATCCAGGCGGTCGTTAGCGTCAACCAGAGCGCGCTTGGCGGCCGCGAGCTTGTCGCGCGCCTTGTCGGCCGCATCCTCGGTCTTGCGCCGCGCCTGCCGCTCGAGGTCCGTCAGGGAGTCCTCAACCTCACGCAGGCGCTTGCGTTCCGCGGCCGCGTCACCCTGCCCGGCCTTGGCCGCGGCCAACTCGGCCAGGGCGTCAGCGTGCGCAGCGCGCGCCGCAGTCAGAGCAACCGCCACCTTCTTCGCGGCCAGCTCTGGGGCCTCCGGCAGACCACGCCGCACCTCATCGATGCGCGCCGGGAGCTCCTGCAGCTCGCGGTTGAGCTGCGGCTTGCGGCTGGCGATTACCTTACGGTGCTCGTCCAACGAGCGCTTGCCGAGCACGCCAGGCAACTCCGCCAAGGCGGGCTCGGACGCGATCACGTCCGCGTCACTCACGTCACCACACACGTCCAGCAGCACCTTGCGGCGCTCCTGCCAGTGCAGCGCCTGGAAGGCGCCCGGGTCACTCAGCAGCCGCCAGGTGGCCTCGTCAGCAATCTCGGCCACCTTGCTCGTGTACTCGCCCTTGGTGACGGGCACGCCGTCCACGAAGTGACTGGTCTCGTGACCCGTCATCTCCGCGATCGGGCTGCCCCGCTTCTTCGTCCACACCTCGGCGTAGACGCGGCGCAGCGTGAGCTCCTCGCCATCGACGAGGAACACTCCCTCGACCTCGTGATCGGCGCCCGACAGGGGCACGCCGTCCACGAGCGTCTTGATATCGAAGGTCTTGCGACCGCCGCTGTCCTTCTCGAAGAGGAGGTAGCTGTAGGCGTCCGCCAGGGTGGTCTTGCCGCTGGCGTTCTTCCCGTGCACGGCCGCGCTCTGGCCGGCGAGATCCAGGTCGAAGCGCTTGGCGCCCTTGAAGGAGCGCAACCGCAGGGAGACGAGCTCGATGCGCTTCACGATTGCCTCCTCTGTAGGCGGCTTGCGATTGCCTCGCCCGCGATAACCACGAGGCACAAGAGGGTGCCGGGCACGGCGAAGACGGCGAACACGGTGAGGGTGATTTGGAGGTTGCTCACGCGAGCACCCCCAGTTGCTTGGCGGCGGCCTCGATCACGACGGTGGGCTCCAACGGCAGGAGGCGGACTGGGCCTTTGCGCAGGCGTTCGACGACGGCTTGCGCGTCCGCCTCGGCGGCTAGGAGCACGTCGCCGGTGGCCTTGGCAGCCAACATCAACTGCCAAGAGGTCCAGCGGCGCGCCCGGATCTCGTCGAGGCGGCTCACGGCTGCCTCTTGCTCTTGGGCCGACCGAGGCCCAGCTTGCGTGCTCGCTCGGCGACCGCTTTGCCAATGGCCGACTTCATCGGCATGTCGAACATGGCGTTCGTGCTGCATTCGAGGCACAAGCCGTTCTCTGCGGCGCCCTTGGTGTTGCATTCGGCGCAGCGCTTCTCCAGGTCGAAGCGGATGACGTGGCTCACGGCAGCACCTCGATGGACGTGACGCTCACGCCTCGCACGCCGTGATGCTCGGTGACCTCGATGAGGTGCCCGGAGACGACGACGCGGTGTGCTTGGCGGGCTTCAAGCTCGGCGAGGAGCGCTAGGCGTGCGTCCGTGGCCTTGTCGGCTGCAGCGCAATGCGCCGCGTCCGCGACCATCAGTGCCGCCTGGGCGTCCTGGTGCGCCCTGACGGCAGCAGCCAAGTCGGTGCGAGTGAGAGTCGACAGGCTCACGACTGCTCACCCTGAGCCTGCGCGATGGTGTCTCGGCAGTCTGCCAGCCAACGCTCGTAATCCACGATGAAGCGCTCCAGCTCGAAGCCGTTGTGGCCGTGATACTTGCTCAGGATTGGCGCGTCAAGAAGCGATGCGAGTAGTTTCGGCGCGCCCGCAATCAGGTAACCGTTCGCTTCGTCTTCGTCGCTGATGAGAGGGGTGCTCCCGTCGGCGGTGCCGCGTGGCACGAGGTCGCAGATGACCGCCTCGTCCCTGTCCGGGGGGGTCACCCACGCCGCGTCGTCGAGTCGCTCGAACGCCCACGGGCCGCGTGTGTGCTTCGCGCCGCTCATCGCTCCACCGCCCAGCTCTGCGTGCGGGATGGTTCGGTGGCGCGGCTGCCGCGGCCGAGTTCGAGGCGGGCGATCTGCTCGTTGACGATGGTTAGGCGGTCGGCTTCGGCGCTCAGGCGCTCACGAGTGGCCGCCCACCTGTCCATGCGCCCGACGGTGGCGTGATGCGTCGCCTCGTCGATGAGGTCCTGCATGCGCTCGTTGAGGTCGTCACGCTCCTCGCGCAGGGCCGCGAGGCGGCGGTTTGATTCTGCTTGTGCTACCGTGCTCATACGTTGTCCTTTCGTCGTCTGTCCTTGCCGGGACAGAAGCTGGAACCGGTGGCCCCCGCAAGGGGGCCGCTACTTGGCGGTCAGTTGCTGAGGTGCCTCCTCACCTGCTTGGTCATGGGTCGCGTATTCACGACGATTCCTTCGCGCATGAACCGGTCGAGTTCCTCGCGGGAGATGACGACCTTCTTCCCGAACCGCGTGCAGGCGATGTGCCCGGCGCGCACGAGGCGGTAAATCTCGTGCCTGCCGGTGCGCAGCAGCTCGCCAGCCTCCTGCGCCGTCAAGAACGGCAGGGACGCCAAGTACTGCGCACGCTCAAGATCAAGACTCACTGAGACACCTCCTTGGCATGTGCTTGTCGGTCCGTGCCTTCTCGGGCCACGCGTCGTGCCTCCTTCTCTGGGATGCGCCATTGGCGGCCGACCTTGACCGCGTGGATGCGGCCCGCCTGGATGAGGCGGTAGATGCTGAACTCGCTGACATTCAGGGCTTCTGCCAGTTCGCGTGGGGTTTTCATCGACAGGCTGTCCATACAGTCAACAGCATAGACTGTCAGTAGATGCAGAGTCAAGCCTGAGCGTCTATGCTATGCACCGATGGTAGATGCGCGCTCATGCTAGCTGTTGCTAACCTCGACTGGATGGCGAAATCCTCAACGTCCGGCTCGACCAGGCCCAAGTGGGGGCGCAAGCTGGCCGCGCGCCGCACCGAGCTCGGGCTAAGCCTCGGGGCAATTGAGGAGGCAACGGACGGCGTTGTCTACACGCAGTTGCTGTATCGGCTTGAGAACGGGCGCATGAACCCGAAGAACTTGAAGGCTCATCAACTGTCTGCGCTGCTGGCAGTGCTCCAGTGGACGCCTCGCGATTGGGACATGCTTCTAGGTCAACCTCCGACGATCGTCGGGGCTGACGAGGAGCCAATGGATGACTTCGGCTTGGCCGGGGGGACGGTCGAGATACCAGGGGGGCTGGTTTTGGTCGCGATTGTAGGTAGTGCGAACGGTGGACGGCCATCGAGTTATGGCCTGCCCGTCCGCAAGGACTTTGTGCGTGGCCGAAACACCCGCGCCTATGAGGTTGAAGGCGACAGCATGACCAATGCCGATGGCACCGGCATTCACGACGGGGATTGGGTCCTAGTCGACACAAGCCTGACCAAGCCAATCAACGGCAAAGTCTTCCTGTTAGAGATCATTGGCGACGGGACCACCGTCAAGCGCCTCCGCCAAGTTGCTGGCCAATGGGTCTTCCTGAGCGATAACCCTGGTGGTGAGACCTGGACCGCCGACCAAGTCCGCATTGTCGGTGAAGTCTATGGAAGGGTCGACTACGAAGCCATCCACTGACGGCAGTCACGCGCCGAACTGAGGCGAACTGGACGCGAGCACCAGGATTCAGGTGAAGAGGCGCGTCGAGTGCGCGGCGATCACCTACGTCCAGAGGGCAGAAAGGGATGGGATTCTGATGACAAGTAACCCAATCTACTTACCACCGCCCCCCATCCAACCCAAGCCACTTGTCATGAAGGCCAGAAAATCCCTATACTCGGGGCATGGAATCCAATGACGTGCGTCTGAGCTTGGCAACCCTTCCTCTCGCACTAGCCCACGCGCTCGTCAGATACGTCGTCGAGGATGCCGCGGCAACCGCTGAACTCGCTGATGCCTTGTACCCGCGCGGCAACAACGCCGAGACCAAGGGGACGATGCGACGCCAGAAGAACCTCGACCGGCTCGAAGAGCTTGCTGCAGCCTTCGGGTACCCCATCCGTGCGTTCAGATTCGACGGCTGGATGCCACTCTTCGACGACAAGGATTCCAACGTGCGGCTGCTGGACCTGGGCTCGGTGGCCCTCACAATCGCGTCAAGCACACTCCGGCGGCCGACAGGTCGCACGCCGAAATACCGTCCGCACGTAATCGAGCCCGTGAGCGTGCAAGACCCGCTCTTTCCCATGCTAGGGCCACCGCCGGCGTCCTACATATGGAGCCGCTTGCTCATCGTCGCTTACGAGATCAACCGATACGACCCCACGCTGGGCAGCGTTGGCCGAATCAGGTTGAGGGCTGCTGCCTGCGACGGAACCAACGACTACATCGACCTCGGCGACCTGCGAGCGTACGCCGCCCTGTACGATGTCGCGCCCACCGCCGAAGTCCCTGCAGCTGTCATACCGCTCGAGGCCATTGCTCCACTCGGCAGCGACAGCGCCACTCGACCGGAGATGCACGAGGGGGGCCGTGCGGAGCACGAGACCACCGAGGAGACGGGCGCAAGCGGGAAGGGCAACTCCTAACTCACATTAGCCAAGGGATCCAGGGACCCAACAAGGAGGACTTGAGTGAGTGCTGAACAGGTTCACTTGAACCAGGTTTATGGGCAGCGCATCCGTCAGGCCAGGCAAGCGCGTGGCCTAGGAGTCGGTGAGCTGGCCGACCTGATGGACGTTAGCCGCAACGCAATTCGAAACTGGGAGGTGGAAGAACACAGGGTTAATCCGGAACTCGTCCCCCGACTGAGCCAAGTCCTAGGACAGCCCGACGCCTACTTCTATCGTCGGCCTGAGATCGCAGAAGCCGAAGCCGAAATGGTCCACTTCCGCTCACGCCGATTGAAGGAGCAGGACTCCGGAAGGCTGCAAGCACGCTTCTCATGGTTAGTGGAATACCTGACCTTCGTGAACCAACATGTGAAGCTGCCGGGCCTGCAGCTCCCGTCCGCGACTGGGGCGGAAACGACAGATGAAATCGAGGCGGCCGCAGCGGAAGTGCGTAGGGCATGGGGCCTAGGGCCGGGGCCGCTCCTGGAACTGACCAGAACAGCGGAACTCAACGGAGTCTTCATCCAGGCATTCAACCTAGGGGTCGAGAAGCTCGATGGCTTCTCCTACTGGCACGATGGCCTGCAAAGGCCGTTCATCTGGCTGAATCTCGACAAAGGAAAGTATGCGCGAAGTCGCTTCGACCTTGCACACGAAATCGGGCACATGGTCCTGCATAGAGGGATCGCTAGGCCTCAAACGGATGAAGAAGCGTTCCAAATCTTCGAGCAGCAAGCGCACCGGTTCGCATCCGCGCTTCTGATGCCAAGGGAGACCTGGCTCGGCGACATCGCGCCGTTCGGCAGGAACCTGACCCTTTCCACTTTTAAGGCGCTCAAGCCTAAGTGGCGGACGTCAATTGCGGCGATGATTTATCGGACAAAGGAACTCGGGTTCATTGGCGCTGCTGACAGCACTCGCCTATGGAAGCAGTACAGCTCGCGTAAGTGGAGGGCGGTTGAGCCGTTTGATGACACATGGTCGATAGAGCGCCCAACACTTATCCAGGAAGCCACACGAGTGATGATCCCCGGCGGCAATTACGGCACGACGTTACAACAATACTTCCCACTTAGCCCCCGCCATCTTGCCGAGCTCTCGGGGCTCCCCAAGGAGGAACTTGAGTCCATCCCAGTTGCCCAGCTAGTTCGTCGCGCTTCGCACTCTCCGGCGAACTGACCGGAGCGTATTGTCGCAACTGAATGGAGGATGTACTTGAAAACAACGATGAGTGCGCGGGTAAGACGATGACACATGGCCCGTAAGCGTAATCGGCGCGCCCCCGGTGAGGGCGCCGTCTACGAGCGTCCCGATCGCGGCACGTGGGTGGCGGCGGTTATCGTCGCGTTCAACGACCGCGGGCAACCCCTCAGGCGCACGAAGACGACCCGCACGAAGGGCGAAGCGCAAGCCTGGCTGCTCGAGCAGCAAGCGGCGCTCCTCGGCGGCGCGCAGCTCGGAGACACCAGCACCTTCCAAGAACTCGTAGACGCCTGGCTTGAGGCTGGCGAAACCCTACGCGGCTGGAAATCCAGCACGACCTCCTCGTACAAGTGGGTGCTGCAACGCGCCACGCCTCACCTGGGGCCGCTCAGGGCACGCGACATCGAACCCAGCACCATCCAGCGCCTACTCCTCACCCTCGCGCGCGGCGGGGCGTCTCCCGCGCTCGTGCGCCGCGTTCGCCTGCACGTCGGCATGGTCCTGCGGGACGCCGCCAAGAAGGGCCTCATCCCTCGTGACCCAGTGGCGGTGATCGACCCGCCGAGAGTCGAGGCGCCGGCCATCCAGCGGTGGAGTGAGGACGAGATAGGCAAGGTCGTCCGGCACTGCCTCAGCGTGGACGACCAGGTGAGTCGGTACACGCTCGTCGCTCTCGGCACCGGCCTGCGCACCGAGGAACTCCTGGGCCTCGCGTGGTCCAGCGTCGACCTCGAGGAGAAGACCATCACGGTGGAGCGAGTCGCCGTGGAGGTCGAGGGCCGTGTCGAGCTGCGAGCGGGCGGTAAGACTGACGCGGCGAGTCGCGTGGTGCCCATCGACGACATCACCGCGGGCGCGTTGGCGAGACAGCGCGCTCACGTGGAGCGCCTGAAGGACATCAGGGCGGACGTGAACGCCCGGCAGGAGGAACTAGGGCGGTCCTCGCCGGCGTGGGCTGACATCGACGCGGTCTTCACCACCAGCACCGGCACCGTCTGGGGCCGCTCAGCGCTCCGCAGCCAGTTCGACGCCTTGCAGGCGGCCGCCAAAGTCACGCGCATTAAGCTGTACGCCACCCGCAGCACCCACGGCTCATTACTGGCTGACGCGGGCGTGAACCTGCATGCCCTCGCCGAGCGCCTGGGCCACACGGACCCGCGCTTCACCGCCAAGGTCTACCTACGTGGAAGCAACTCGACTCACCGAGCGGTAGCGGACCGCGTCGGCGCGATTCTTGGTAGCAGCTTGGTAGCAGAAGGCACCGACTTTCGCGTTCCAACGGCACCTAGTGACGCCAGTTCGGGCGCCGAGTCGAGCTGAGAACGCGTCCAGGACGCCGCATTTCACCCAGTGGCACCTAACGCCGCCAATAGCCGGACGTGCCTACGGATCAGAAGGTCAGGAGTTCGAATCTTCTCGGGCGCACCAAGAAAAGCACGACGGGAACGGCGCTTCTAACGAGGCGCCGTTCAACATTTAGGCGCTTGGTAGCAGGTTGGTAGCAGGACGCACCAAAAACGACCCTCGAAGCAGCCTCTCAACGCCTAGGTTTTCGCCTATTGATAACGCTCACCGAACAACGAAACCCTGTTAGGCTCGTGACTGGCCCGCGTCCCCCCCGGCGCGGGCCAACCCATCGCGAACCGAACCCTCGAGTCCTACTGGTCTGCTGGCGCGTCGTACAAGCGCTGCTGATCGCCCGCCTTCTGCGGCTTCGCTAGCCGCTTCACCGGCTTGGCGTCCATACTCACGTTCACCGAACCCGCAGGAATCCACGGGCGCTTGCCTTCAAGCAGCTCCTCAACGGTCAACAGTTGAATGCGGGGAATGCAATCGCGCCCATACTCATACAACCCGAGTCGAGCGGCCTCCTGCCGCATGCCGCTCGTGACCTCGTGCAGGCTCACGAACACCCCCATGGCCGCACCTTCCCTGCGAACCACGCTCTCGAGTTCGCGAACCATCCCAGGATTCAACTGGTGACCGCCCTTCACGCTGACGATCACCTTCTCCACCGCTTCACCGCCAGGCGTTCGGAAGTAGATGCGGCCATCGATGCCCGTATCCCCGCCCTTCTTGCCCTTCCCCGTCGCTCCGGCGCCGTACGACTGCGCGCCGATAAGGCCGTTAACCCAGAACTGGAACTGGTACGGGCCATCGGGCTGCTCGTTGAACAACGCCTCCGCTGACGCCTTATCCACGGGCGTGCCAATAACCTCGAAGTGCTTACCCCGCTCGAGACCATGGTCGACAAGCAACCTGTTACTGATGAGGCCGACGGCAAGGTGCGTGATGTCGATGCCTACCCACGACCGCCCAAGCTTTTCTGCGGCGGCCACTGCGGTTCCGCAACCACAGAACGGGTCAAGCACCGTCCCGTCGGTCGGCGCCAACAGTTGGATTGCCCGCGCGAGGAGCGCCTCGGGTTTCTGAGTCGGGTAACCGAGGCGCTCGCGCGCTTGCGAATTTAGCGGCGGGATATCGTCCCACACGTCACTCAGCGGCATTCCCTTGAGCTCTTCGAGATACCGCTTGTAGCGGGGGACGGCGCCGGGCCTCGGTTGGATAACCCGCCCCGCCTCGTACTCCGCCAACATCCGCTCACGCGTCCAGCGCCAGACGCGAGTCACCCCAAGAAACTCATAAGTGAGGTTAGGCCTGTCGCGATTTGGATTCGTGATATCAGCAAGCGTGTAACGCTGGCCGCCCGGGTCAGCGTGCGAATACTTGCTGGCGACCTTCTCCGGCAGGGCGTCAAAGTCGTAGGGCGCGAACAGCGCATCAGGGTTCAGCGCCGCCGCATCGGTCTTCCTGTAAAGCAACAGCACGTCATGGTTCTTCGGGAGGCTCCGAGAGACGAGCGACTTAGACCCCGTACGCTTCCACGCGATTTCGTTCTGGAACATGAGCGGCCCGAAGATCACGTCGAGCATCACCTTGAGATAGTGGCTTGCAGTAGGGTCACAGTGCAGGAGCAAGAACCCCGTCGACTTGAGGACACGATGCAACTCGACCATTCGTGGCGCCATCATCACGAGGTAGGCACTCAGACTGTTTTGCCCCAGTCGCTTGACGGTGAAGTGCAGGTACTCTGCCAGCTCTCCATGAACTGGCACCAGGTCCTCTAAGGCAACCGCGGCCTCGTAACCCCACGTCCACGTGTCGTTGAACGCGCGGATCTGCGCGCCGGGGCCATCGCCGCTCTGCTCACGAAAGATGACGTTGTAATCGGCGTTACTGTTGAACGGCGGGTCGAGGTAAATCAGGTCAACTGACTCGCTCGCCATTTCTCTAAGGACGGTGAGGTTATCACCGTAATACAGCGTTCTGGACATTAGTCCTCCCCGATTCTTTCGTTGTGGTGCCGCATGATGGGGAGTCGTGCATTACGGCGCTCTTACTTCGATTGTGCGATAAAGCACTGACTATTCCTGGGCTCTTATCGCTTACCACTTGAAGACCGCTTACTTCTGGCTCTTCCGCCCCAGCCCGAAGCTGACGACGCCAGTAACTACGCTCATGATGATGCCGAGCCCGACCGTCTGCAGCACACTCCCCTGCCCGTCAGCCTTCTCGGCGAGCGTAGTGAGCTTCTGCTCGATGCGGGCCAAACTCACCGGCACGTCCGAGAGCCTCGACACGTCAGCTTCTAGTCTCCCCAGTCGGTTCTCGACGATGCTCAGGCGCGTCTCCAACCCGGTCGACATGTCTTGAGCGAGAGCGCCGGTCAGCACGAGCGCGACGAACAACAGGACGGTTTTCTTCTTCACGGTCATCTCCTCAGATGGCGTGCCCCAATAGGCGGGGCGGTGTCGTTAGATAGCGCCGGCGTTCGGTTTGTTTGCGAGACGCCGGCTGGTTGTGTGTGGCCGCCTAGAAGCGGCCGATGTTCGCGGCTATGCCGCCCAGGAGCATGCCGACCACCAGGCCGACAACAACTCCTTGGACGGTCACTTCCCGCCAGAACGTCTTCATGGGTTCCCTCCTCCTTCGATCTCGGCCAGGTCGACGGTCTGGCCGGCCAAGTGGTGTGTGCAATCGCTCAGAAACTGGATCTGACCGTCGCGCACGAAGCTGTGGCAGACGCGCGGCTCGCGGGCTTCACCTTCCTCCCAGCGGACCAGGAGGCTTGGGGCGAACGTGGGACGCTCGACGTCGCCGTTGAACGACCACACGGCGTGCTCCTCACCCGGCCGGTTGGTCTGGACGGTGTAGAACGCGTGATGGATACCGCAGCCGGGGCACTCGAATAGGTACCCGACCAGGTCGGTCTTGTCGCGGCGGTACATGGGCGCAATGCGGGGCACGTCGCGTCCTCTCAAGGTGGGATTCGGAGAGTGAACCCGGCTCTCAGCCAGTCGGGTGAGCCGATGGTGGGGATGCTGGCCAGCTCGGGGAGCTGCGCCTCCAACCACGCCGACCAGGTGCCCGCGTAGTAGGCGAGGATCCCGTACGGCGCAAGGTGCGCAGCATCGAGGCCCCCGGTGATTACCGCCTGTGCGTCTAGTCCAACGGCGAGTTCGAGGCCGCCGAGCACGAACACGGGTCGCTCGATGAAGCACCCGATCGTGGTGCTTGGCCAGGCCGCCGAGCAGCTGATGGTGACGTTCGCAAGCACCGTGAAGGGCGGTGCCTCCTCGGGCGCCTCACCTTCGGCGTTGGCGTTCCCGCACAGAATCAACGCGAGGAGTGTGGTCAGGAGCAGGTGGCGGGGCGGGCGGGAGCGCACTCAGGTCGCCTCCGTCGCCCCACGGGAGTTTCCCCCGAACACCCCCAACAGCAATCCGCGAATCGCGTCCCAACCGCCTGATGCGAAGACCGCCGCGTTGATACCGAACATGATTGCGGCGACGCCAGTCAGGTCACTAGGTCGACCAATTACGGGCAAGTCGATCGTGCCGAGTAGGGAGATGCCGATGCCGAGCCCGAAGGAGAGTGCCAGTGTGCCGAGTCCATGCAAGTCTCTTAGGAAGTTCGCCTTGATGAGCGCCACGAGGGCGGCGATCACCCCCGCCAAGACTGCGGCGTCCTTGAACCAGTCCGCGGGGTTCCAGGACTCGACGGGCGGAACGGCGGCCTCGGGCGCGGTTGCCTCCGGGGCGTCGGCCACCGTCGTGGTGGCCAGCATGACTGGCGCGGCGGAGATCTCCACGCCGAAAGGCGCGGCCTGCGCGGCGGCCAGCGTAGCGGGGCCGACGCTCAAGGCGAGCGTCAGCATCAGCAGTTTGGTAAGTCGTTTCACAGTGCCTCCAATAGTGGGTGCGGTTGGCGCCTGGGCATCACGCGCCAACCGGGTCCTCAAAAGCGCTCAATGCTGGAGCCAGTTTCCTGGCGATGCGGCTGTCGCTTCAGCCCGGCACCACCCCCTTGTCGGGCTGCAAGCGAGCCACGAGCGTCCAAGGTCGGGCGCTGTAAGGCGTGATGCTCACGAAGTTGGGGAGGTTGATGGAAGTCGGTCGGTTCGCGGGGTGGATGCTCTCCACGACCCAGTTGCGGTCCAGGAGGATTCCGACGTGCCCGATTGGTTCGGCGGCGCGATGGTCAAAGACGAGATCTCCACCGCGCCGCAGCAATGCGGGCACGGCGAGGCCCTGCAGCTTCATGCTGCGTTCGAGGTCGCTTGCCCACGGATCGGCCCGCGCCTCGGCGAGACGCCGCTGGGGGTCGTCTCCGCGTCTCGTCGTGCCGTCCACGAGGTGACGGCGGTAGAAGTCGTGACTCGGCAGCTTGAGGGCGTCCTCGATCACGACACGCACGAACTGGAGGCAGTAATTGGGTTTGGTTGGTATGCCGGGGAGTTTCCCGGACGCGGCCTTCTTGAGGCTGGCGACAATGAGCTGATTCAACGGACTCACCTCCAAAGGAAAAGCCCCACCGTTGGGCGGGGCGTCAGAAGCTAGTGATTGACGGACCGGTAGAATTCCGGCATGAGCAAATTCCATGGGGTGTTCTTGGCGGCGATTACTTTATTGGCGACTGCCCACGCGCAATCGAACCCAATTACGTTCCAAAGCGAGATCTACCTTGTGCAAGAGGTGACGGGTCCCGCCGGTGTCAAGACAGAGCGCCTGACACCCGCCACCAAGGCGGGCGGAGGTGACCTAGTAGAGTTTCGAATCTTTGCGACCAATTCGGGGCAAACGACGTTGCCTGCAGGCGTCGTGCAGATTTACGGACCCGTGCAGGACGGGATGAAGTTTGTCGCGGATACGGCGACGCGGACCTCGCGTCGAATCCTCACCGAGTTCTCGGTTGATGGCGTGAACTTCTCCGAGCCGCCGCTGTTGACGGGCTCGAGTTCTAACCGCCGCGTGGCCGAGCCCAGCGAATACACAATGATCCGCTGGACGCTGCTCGTGCCCATGGAACCCGGCCAAGAGGAGCCGTTCCACTATCGCGTTCTGATGGACGGCGCGAAGGCAAGCCCCACGTCAAGCGCGGAGTTCCGGATTCTCAGCGTGACGTACCGGTGGGAAGGTGATTACCTCTTCGTCGTAGGCGAGCTGCAGAACGTCGGTGGCATCGCAATGGGTGTCGAGTTGCAGGCCATCGCTCGCGACGCTTCCGGGCGTCTAGTTGACACAGTTAACTTCTGGCCGGCTAGCATCTCGAATATCGCACCTGGCGCCCGCTATGGATTCCGCTACCCGGTGACTCAACAACGTAACGCTGCGACGGTTGAGGTTCAGGTCGTCAGCACAATTACTTGGTAATCGCACAGACCTAGGAGGGCACGAGTAGGCCGACGATGTAGAACCCGACGCTCGCGAGGGCGCCGGTGTTGTTGAAGACGGCCACGTTGAGCTTGCGGGCGTCACTGGCGTCCACCTCGGTGGTGACGGTCCGAACGCTCGTGAGGTTGTTGCCGCCCCCAACGGCGGCGTGCCATCGCCAACCAACAGCGCAGGTCAGCACAAATGTGCCGGTGCTTGGGTTCGTGGCGGTCACGACCACCCGACCTGGTGCGTTCGAGACGCCCGACGCGGCGGTGACGCGCAACGCCACCAGGCCCTGCACTGCGCTCGCGATTGTGGCCAGCAGGCCCGCGTCGGCAAGGTCAAGATCAAGACGCACCTGACCGCCGCCGGCCGCTGTGGGCTTGACGTTCCCCAATGAACTGAGCTCAGGCATGGGCGGCACCGCCCAGCCAGACGCTACTTCCAGCGGCCGACGGCGAATACGGCGGCCAAGCCGGTCTGAGACGAGTGGTTGCCGCCAGAGGGGGTGACCATCTTGACTCGCGCCGCGCTCGACGAGGAGCCGGACCGGAACTCAACCACGTCGTGCGTGGCGCTATAGGACGTCCCCCAGAACGCGGGAGTCGCCGCGAACGACTGCGGGAACGTCCACGACCAGTTGCCGTTGGAGTCTGACGACCAAGCGTGGTCCATCGCCCAACAGATCTGCACGCCGTTAGCGAACCTGATCCACGACCCGTTGGCGTTGCTGCCCGTCTCCTGCCCGTGCTCACTGACGAGCGCGACGACGAGCGGATCGACATCGAGGCGCACCCCGCCAGCGGCAGCGGCGGCCAGGACGTTACCGGCATTAACGAGCTCAGGCACGGTGACCACCGCGCCGAGACCCTACTTCCAGCGACCCACGGCTGCGGCGCTGAACGTCGCCGTCGCGCCTGCTGCGAAGCTGCCGCTGGCCGCGCGGTACTGCAGGGTTGCAGTGTCCACGGCGACGAGGGCGAGCGGCGTGCCGACCACGAACGTGCCCCAACCGCGTAGGTTCGGCGTGACCGCCGGCGGAGCCACGAACGCCTGAGGGAACGTCCACACTGCCTGCAACGTCGTGCTGTTGAGGTACGTGAGGGCGACAGTTGGGCTCCAACACACGAGCAGCCCGTTCTCGAGCTTGGCCCACTCGCCGTTCGCGTTGCTGCCACTCTCTCCCTTGAGCAGCGCCACCAACGCGGGATCGACCTCCAAAGCCACCCCCCCCCCCCCCCCCCGTGAA
>Ga0265293_10002141_pt1 | contig 40824 bp, 39 predicted proteins | sample Munlanlewell138R_FD_192505 | JGI IMG/M metagenome (GOLD analysis project Ga0265293, IMG submission 192505) | Leachate microbial communities from a municipal landfill in Southern Ontario, Canada - Leachate well 138R | ecosystem: Engineered > Solid waste > Landfill > Unclassified | place: Canada...
TCTTAGGTTTCTTCCATTGTTTCATAAGAATAACCCTTATTTTATGTCTTAGCCATGCTCCAAAATCTGACATAAATCCCTTCATCATTCCAATCCTAAAGTAATTTATCCACCCAACTACCATCTGGTTTACCCTCTTTATCGTTACTACTAAGGAACGTGATATTGCTTTACCTCTTTTTAGGTATTCGCTTATCTTATTATATAGGGCTTTCTTCTTTTCTGTTGTGGGTTTTACTTTCCATTCTTCTCCGTGTTTTAGAAATGTGAAACCTAGATATTTACTCCTTCTTGGTCTGACTACCTTTGATTTTGTTGCATTTACTTTAAGAAATAATTTTCTTTCGATCCAATCACTAATTGACTTCATGACTCGATTTGCAGCCATTTCACTTTTTGTGAAAATGAGCACATCGTCTGCGTATCTTACGAAACGCAGCCCTCGCTGCTCCAATTCCTTATCTAACTTATCTAAATAGATATTCGATAATATAACCGATAATGGCCCTCCCTGTGGGACTCCTGTCTTCGTTGACTTTACTATTCCTTGCTCCATTACTCCTGCTTTCAAATACTTACGAATTAGGTTTAATGTTGCACTGTCATTTACTTGTTCTCTAAGAATTTGAATTAATTTATCGTGATTTACTTTATCAAAGAACTGTTCAATATCTATATCTATAACCCATTCGCAACCATCATTTAAATAGTCTAATGCTTGTTTAATTGCATCATGACAACTTCTATTTGGTCGAAATCCATAGCTATATTGGCTAAATATTTCTTCATAGATATCTGATATTGGTTGTGCTATTGCTTGTTGTATTGTTCTATCAAGGGCAGTTGGGATTCCAAGTGGTCTCTTTTTACCATTGCTCTTTGGTATGTATACTCTTCGTACTGGTTTTGGAAAGTATGTCCTGTTTCTAAGCGAATTCACAATATCATCTTTATTAGACTTAATGTAATCTCCTAGTTCCTCTACACTTATACCATCAATCCCACTTGCGCCTTTATTTGCAACAACTTTCTTGTAGGCTCTGTTTAAGTTCTCTTTTGTTGTAATCACTTCAATTAATTTCATTGCAGTTACTCCTCTATTTATTACAAGATTTATACATATCGCTCCTCTAGACTTAGACAATATCCCTCGGTTACGTTCCTACTCTTTTTGTCCATCTGATTTCTAGCTCATGTATTATTTTATGAATAACGATTTGTACTATAAATCGTTTCAGTCCTTCGGTTATTAACCTACTATGACTTCATCTGACTCCCTCCCTAAACCTTTTTCGACCATATCTTCTGATATGTGGGTAGGGTCTCCCAGGGTAAGACACTAATCTTTCATTCCATAACCTCTTGATTTACAACTTTGGTTTACGTTTACCTTTTGGGCTTAAGTTTGTTATGCAACCTCACCCACCTAATCGCCTTATCAAGTTTCTGTTCGTAGGCTCAAGAATTTTGCTACACCACTTCCTTCATCTATATCATTACTGATACCAACTTGTGGTTCGCTACACTTGGCGGTAAATACCCGTGGCTAGACTTTCACTAGCTAGATTAGTGCCATGCCTGGCACACATAAAAAAAAGGGTGTACTTTTAAAGTTAGTACACCCTTTTCTTATGCCCATTTTGGTCTATCAAGTTTATATGTATTTTCACCAACTATCTTGGCAGGGAACCCTTCAAGAACCATATTGTCTTCAAACTCACTTCTTTGCTTTACAAGTGTTCCAGATTTTATCAAGGTATTTGACCCAATCCTTGAATAATCACAAATTATAGAACCCGACTCAATTATAGAGCCTTCTCCTATTGTACAACCGTGGATGATGCATCCTGGTCCAATAATCACATTATCTTCAATTATCAGTTGATTGTCTGGTAATAGGTGAAGAACTGAATTTTCAAGAATTCTTACATTATCACCAATCACAACTGGTCCATGAGAATTTCCGATAATCTTAACCCCTGAGAAAATCATTGAATTATATCCAATTTTAACATCTCCATTTACTTCTGCACCTTCAACTATAAGACTGTTTTCTCCAACTTCTGGATATTTGCCTCCTAAGGTATTTAATTTCCCCATGGTTTTATCCCTCCAATCTAATCCATTATATGTTTTATAGCTTACCACAGAAAGTGAAATGTCCCCACCTCTCATTCTCTTGACCATCTCCTTATCTTCCTCAGTAAGATTCCTTATGATTTTATAAGGTCTTCCGATGACAACACTATTATCAGGTATAACTGAACCTTTCGGTATGATAGTGCCTTCTCCAAAAATACAATTATTACCAATCTTGGATCCTTCTAGGAAAATGCATCCATTTCCTATTTCGCATAGATCTCCAACTTCACTCCCAATGACTACACACTTATGTCCAAAAACTGTTTTGCTGCCAATTCTAACCTTATGGTTTCTTGATCCGATTACTACTGAATTTTCAAGTACAAAGCTTCTATTTCCAATAGTAATGCTATTATCTTCTGATCTTATTACTGTACCCTGGGCAATATACACATTATCACCATGCTCTAGTTTACCATATACTTTTGCAGAATTATCAACTCTTATACTCACTGTTTCACCTCCAACTACTGGCTAATATAATCCTTTGCAGCTTTAATAAAACCTTTGAATAGTGGGTGACTAACTGTTGGTCTAGACTTAAATTCAGGATGGAATTGCACACCAATAAAAAATGGATGTTCCTTTATTTCTATTACTTCAACTAGTTTTTTATCAGGGGATACTCCTGAAAAAACAAATCCATTTTCCTTAAAAATCTCTCTATATTCATTGTTAAACTCATATCTATGCCTATGCCTTTCACTAATAATTTCTTTGCCATATAGGTCTCTAGCCAATGAACCATCCAACAACTCACATGGGTAGCTCCCAAGTCTTAAAGTACCACCAATATCTTCTAGATCTTTTTTATCTGGCATTATGTGGATAACAGGATTCATTGAATTAGGGTCTAATTCTGTTGAGTTTGAACCCTCAAGTCCTATGACATTTCTAGCAAACTCAATACATGCTAGTTGCATCCCTAAGCATAAACCAAGATAAGGTATCTTTTTCTCTCTGGAATACTTAATTGCTATTATCTTTCCCTCAATTCCCCTATCTCCAAAACCACCTGGAACTAAGATCCCATGAGATGAACCCAAAATCTCATGAACATTATCAAATGTAATCTTCTCAGCCTGAATCCAATTAATATTAATATCCACATTGTTAGCTAAACCACCATGTTTTAATGCTTCTATAACAGAAAGATAAGCATCCTTTAGTTCTATATATTTCCCCACAAGTGAGATGTTAACACTACCCTTAAGGTTTTTAACCTTATATATTAGCTGATTCCAATTGCTCAAGTCTAATTCTTTACATTCTATACCAAGTTTCTTTATAACCAATGAACTTAATCCCTCATCTTCAAGCATTTGTGGTAGTTCATATATTGTAGATACATCCCTGTTCTCAATTACTTGTTCTTTCTCCAGGTCACAAAATAGAGCTATTTTCTCCTTAAGGTCATTTGATAGTGGTTTTTCACATCTACATATTAAAGCATCTGGTTGAATGCCAAGACTCCTTATTTCTTTTACACTATGTTGAGTTGGTTTTGTCTTTAGTTCACCTGCTTTTGATAAGTAAGGAATCAAGGTCACATGGAGATATAATACATTATCTCTTCCTACATCATACTTAATCTGTCTAATTGCTTCCAGAAATGGTAATGACTCTATATCTCCAACGGTTCCTCCTACCTCTGTTATTACAACATCAACTTCTCTATCTTTGGATGCCTTAATTATTCTTCTTTTTATTTCATTAGTTATGTGAGGTATTACTTGAACTGTTTTACCTCCATAATCTCCTCTTCTCTCCTTGCTTATAACATTCCAATAGATCTTTCCTGTAGTTACACAGCTGTTCCTGGTTAGGTTTTCATCTATAAATCTCTCATAGTGCCCTAAATCAAGATCAGTCTCTGCTCCATCTTCAGTTACAAATACTTCTCCGTGTTGATATGGACTCATTGTTCCTGGATCAATATTAATGTAAGGATCAAATTTTTGGATAGTAACTCTTAAACCTCTATCCTTTAACAATCTGCCTAAGCTTGCTGCGGTTATTCCCTTTCCCAATGAGGATACGACTCCTCCTGTAACAAAGATAAATTTGGTTTCCACTTGTAATACCCCTCCCTTTTCCTATAATAAAAAAATATCATATCATAGTTATATACTAGCATCAATTGATTTGTCATATTAACTTAATATTACATTTAGTTATAACATAGTATAATTATAATATAACTAAGTGAAATGAGGATAGGTTCTATGAAAAAAATTATATTTTTATTAATTTTTGTTCTAATGTTATCCATTCTCCCTAATAATTTCTCCTATGGACAAAACCCTGAACCTTTTGAAGTGTTAAAAGAATTGGGGATGCTTAAAGGAAATCCTGCTGGTGATTTGATGCTAGATGATTATCTAAAAAGGCAGGATATGGTAGTTTTAATTAGCAGATTATATAAAGAGGAAAATAAGGCAAAGAATTATTATTTTCAGCCAACCTTTCCTGATTTAGCAGACACAAATAAATTCTATCATGGATACATCCAGTGGTCTGTAGATAAAGGACTTATTCAGGGAATGACAAATGGAAATTTTGGCTATGGTTTAGATGTTAAAGTTCATGACTATCAAGTAGTTTTATTAAGAGCTTTAGGGTATGGAGAGGAATCCCTACTTTATCAAAGCGTCCCAGATATTGCAAAGAAATTTGGATTGATGGAAGGCGTAGATGCTAAAAGTTCAGATAAACTTATTAGAAGAGACATGGCTACAATGACTTTTAATGCTTTGAATATAAATAAAAAAGGAAGTCCACTAACATTAGCTGATGTTTTACAACTTGAAGTAACAAATTAGAAGAAGGCAAAATTGCCTTCTTCTTTATTTTTCATATTCTTCATTAATTGCACTTGCTATTCTCTCCAGCCCAAGACTTATAAATTCTTTTGGTGCAGCAAAGTTAAATCTCATAAAACCACTTCCACCCTGTCCAAACCAAGTACCTCCATCCAAAGCACAGCCTGCTTTTTCAATTATTAGTTTTTCTAGTTTGTTTCCGTCTTTTTCATATTCTCTAAAATCAATCCATGCTAGATAAGTTGACTGCACCTCTATTAACTTTGCCTTAGGTAGATTCTTAAGTAGAAAGTCTTCAATAAATTTAACATTCTTATTTAGATATTCCAAGAGTGAATCTAGCCAATCTTCACCCTTATTATATGCAGCTATTACGCCCTCTATACTTAAAGGGCTTTGCCCCCCTATGCTATTTCTTAGGAACACTGTTTCTAATCTTACCCTTAAATCTTTATTTGGTACAATAATATTTGAAGAATACAACCCTGCTAGATTAAAGGTCTTACTAGGTGCAGTTGCAGTAATTGATATATCTTGGTACTTCTTACCTAAGGATGCGAACATAGTGTGTGTATTTCCTTTTAAAATTAAATCATTATGAATTTCATCAGCAAGTACAAGTACATCATTTTCATAACATAAATCTCCAACTCTTGATAGTTCTTCCTTAGTCCATACTCTAGATACTGGATTATGAGGGCTACAAAGAATCAGTATCTTATTCTTTGGATCTCTTATCTTCTCTTCCAAATCTTCAAAATCCATATAGTACATATTATCCTTAAGGATTAAGTTAGAATTTACAACAACTCTATCATTTGCCTCTATACTTCTTTTAAAGGGATAATATACAGGTTCATTAATAATTACTCCCTCTCCCTCATTTGAAAAAGCTTGAATAACATAATTTACAGCTGGTACTACACCTGGTGAGTACAATATCCATTCCTTTTCCAGCTGATAATCAAATCTTTTATTAGTCCAATTAATAATTGAATTGTAATAATCATCATTTCTATTACTATATCCAAAAATGCCGTGTTCAACTCTCTTCTTGAGAGTATCAATTACTTCAGGTGCAGTTTTAAATTCCATGTCAGCAACCCAGTATGGTAATAAGTCTGCTTTCCCAAATAATTCCTTCTGTACATCTGAATCCCACTTGCTTGAGTAGGTGTTTGATCTATCTATAATTTCATCAAAATTATATTTCATCCTGCTCCCCCTTTAGAGTTACATTGAATTCCATTAATAATTCATTTATCTGTTTCTCTATTACTGAACCAATTGGTGCACCTTTATTCTCTCTCTCTATTTTTTCTAAATATTCTTTCTCTCCCGCTGTGTAGATTCTTTGGTGCTCTGGTGATTTTTTAGAGGCTCTTAGGGCTCTTAAAATATCTCCAGTATGCTTCTTAAAATGATCTAGCTCAATAAAATGCTCCACATCTATTGCTATAAAAAAGTGACCTAATCTATATGGTGTCGGTTCATTATTATTATCTAGTCCAGTTAAAGCTTGCATGAAGGGTCCCAAATGTAGGGCAGATGATAATATTTCCACTACAGCTGCGTATCCATAGCCCTTATATCCTCCTGTTTCTTCTCCTACTCCACCAAGTGGAGTTAAGGCTGCATGACCTTTAATTAGTTGATCCAATACTAACTTGGGATCTGTTTCTGATTTTCCATCATTATCAATTACCCAACCTTTAGGTAACTCCTTCCCATCCCTTGCATATTTTTCAATTTTACCTCTTTGAGTTGTTGAGGTAGCACAATCAAGAATAAAATCAAATTCTTCATCCGATGGAATACCAATTGTTAGGGGATTAGTTCCCATCATATTCTCAACACCAAAGGTAGGAGCAATTGATGGTCTAGCATTTGTGCCCGTTATACCTATTAAACCCTTATCTGCTGCCATTTGAACATAATAACCCGCTATTCCATAATGGGATGAGTTCTTAACACTTATTATAGAAATCCCATATTGTTTAGCTTTTTCAATAGCCATATTCATTGCATAAACTCCAGCAACATGACCAAAACCATTATTTGCATCAATCACAGCAGTTGCCATATTATCTTTAATAATATCGAGTTTTGTTACTGGATTTAATATCCCCTGCTTTATTCTGTCTACGTAAATCGGTTTAAATCTACCAATCCCATGGGAATCAATTCCTTGTTTATCAGCAGCTATTAGTACTTGCGACACAATTTTAGCATCAGATTCAGGTACACCTTGTTTTAGCAGAACCTTTACCATAAAGTCTTCCAACACCTCAAATGGAACCCATTTTAAATCAGTCACTTTAATCTCCCCCTATTTATCCATTTCTTCAAGTTTTTTCATTATTAAATCATCTATCTCCTCAGCTGTTTTGTCCATTAGAATCTCTATACCCTCTTCTATAGTCTCTATGGCATAGATATTAAACTCTCCCTTCTCAACAGCATTTACCACTTCATCCCTTAAAATAAGATTGCTAAGATTTGTCTTTGGAATAACAACTCCCTGTTTTCCAGTTAATCCAAACATTTTACAAACTTGATAAAATCCTTCTATTTTTTCATTTACTCCTCCAATAGGTTGAATCTCACCCTTTTGATTAACAGAACCAGTTACAGCCAAATACTGCTTTATTGGTATATTTGCAATAGATGATAGTATGGCATAGAGTTCAGTGCTGGATGCACTATCACCATCCACTATGGAATAACTTTGCTCAAACCCAATTCCAATGGTAAGACCTAGTGGTTTTTTTGTAGCATATCTTTGGCCTAAAAATCCACTTAATATTAATACTCCTTTATCATGTAATCTTCCACTTTGTCTTGCTTCTCTTTCGATGTTAATAATCCCATCTTCACCTCTATAAACAGTAGCAGTTATTCTGCTTGGTTTTCCAAATGAATACTCTCCACTACCTATCACTGCTAGTCCGTTAATTTGTCCTACTTCTTCTCCCTCTAAATCAATTAATAAGGTTCCTTCTTTAAACATTTCATTAAGTTTCTCTTCATATTTATTTGATCTGTATACTTTTTCATCTATGGCTTTTTTAACATGCCTTTCACTGACAATTTCACTGCCCTCATCTTCAGCCCACAAATCTGCCTCATATAGAATTTCTATTATCTGATTGAATTGTGTACTAAGTTTATTTTTATGCCCAGCAATTCTTGTGGAATACTCAACCACTCTAGATACACTCCTATTGTCGAAATGTTTGATTCCTGTATCTTCAACATGAGTTGCAATGAATTCTCCCATCAATCTAATATTTTCTTTGGTTTTTGCCATTTCTACATCGAAATCTGCCATAACCTTGAATAGTTTTCTAAAGTCATCATCATAATTAAACAGATAATTATAGGTATAGTCATCACCAATAATTATTACTTTGACATTCAAGGGAATGGGTTCTGGTTTAAGGGTAGTAGTTACTGTATATCCCATTAATCTATTGTAGTTTTCAATATTTATCTCATTTGTCTTCAGAGATCTCTTTAGCATTTCCCATGATATTGGATTGTTTAGTATTTCCTTCATCTGAAAAATTATATATCCTCCATTTGCTTGATGTAGGGACCCTGCCTTTATTTGAGTGAAATCAGTAGTTAAAACACCCATCTGACTCTTATACTCAATATGACCCATGATATTATTATATATAGGGTTAGATTCATTTATAATTGGTGCATGCTCCAGTTTAGAATTATCAACAAATAGGTTAACTTTATATCGATCAAAGAAATTTTCATCATCAGGAGATGGCATCTCAAATAAAGAAAAATTCTTTTGTTCACCCTTACTCTTAAATTTTGATACATTGTTTAAAATGTCATTTTCCAACTCATTCAGATAAATTGCAGTTGTTGGATTATCTCCATATTTGCTAATCAACTTTCTAATGTCATACTGAACCGTTTCAGATACGATATTCTTATCAAGGTTATTCAAACTTTCAGTCAATTCATCATCAAGTAGGCGGAGTTCATTAAATTCTTCCACTGTTTCAGCTTTTAGATCTTCGAATTTATCCATCATAGCTTCTCTATCTTTAATGGATAGGGAATTGTATTCTTCCTCATTCATAGGTTTTCCGTCCGACTTAAGTGGTATGGAAATTAATCCTTGTTCACTAGGTGTATATACAAAGTTAAATTTCTGACTTTTTGCATTTAATCTTTTTAGTACATCATTCTTCTTTTGATTTATTATCTTAAATACATCATTCTTTCTATTCTCATATTGAGTTCCTGAAAAAGTCTCAGGAATTATTCTTCTATAACTTTCAATTAAATTTTCCAGTTCCTTTTTAAATTCACTCCCAACTCCAGCCTTAAAAGACAAAGCTTTTGGCGACTCCTTCTTATTAAAATTGTATACATATACCCAATCATCTGGGACAAATTGTCGTTTAGCAAACTCCTTTGCAATTGAGTAGGTAAAAGTACTTCTTCCTGTACCACTTAATCCGGACACATATATATTGTAACCCTTTCTCTTCATTCTAAGTCCGAAGCTAAGAGCAGATACTCCTCTATCCTGCCCTATTATTCCCTTTAGTGGTTTTAATTCTCTAGTGGTTTCAAAATCAATATCTTTTATATCACAATAACTGCTAAGCTGTTCTTTTTTTAGTTTATACTTATCTTTCATATAAATCCCCCCAATTGGTTACTACTATACTCTCTATATACCCAAAGAATCTTAGCTCCTCCAATAAAAAATGCATTAAAAGAGTTTATATCCTCCTTTAATGCAATAAGATTTAATAAAAAGCATTTAATATCATTGGTACAACCATGGCAACGGCTAAAATTAATGCCAACACAATGGATACTGCTCTTGTCTGCTTACTTCTCATATTCTAATCCTCCTTATTAATCTATCTCTACTTCTATACCATCATTTTTACTTAACATCTGAATAACACTAAATATAAGTGCAATAAAAATCGCTGCTGCTGCAATTAAAAAAGGAACCTTACTCCCAAAATCATATGCAAAACCAGCTATTAGAGCTCCAGCCATCTCTCCCAATGCTTTAATAGCGTTAAAGATCCCAGACATAAAACCAGCACCATGGGTTGACTTTTGTACTGCAAAATTTTGGAGTAGTGGAAATGCAATTGTATGCATAGTAAAATAAAACAGACTCCACACCATAAATGGAGCAACTGAATCATTTAAGAAGATCATACTTGCACCAAAAACTGCCAGCGCTAGAACTATCCTTAATGATTTCTTTAAATCAGTTTTTCTGACAAGCCATACATTAACGGTTAGATTTGCAATCAGTCCTATAGTACCTGTTGCTGCTTTCCAGATACCATTTATCACCGGTTCAAAATTAAGCTGTTCCCTTAAATAATAGTTAAATGCATTATTGTTTGCAGAAAAACCAATAAATGTAAATAAAGTTATTCCTAGAAAAGTTAATATCCAGGGTGTAAAAATTTCTGATCTTCTTGAAGGACTAGCTAGAATATTCCAGATAAATTCCGGTTTCTTAGCTTCACTAATATTTGGGCTATTTGTTTCTCCTAGGAAAAATCTGATCCCTGTGCTTAGTAGTATCATTGAGATTCCTTGTAAGAAGAAAACATACCTAATTGGTAAATACCCCAGCACTCCACCTGTTAGAAATCCAACACTCATTGATATTCCCATTAAAGCTGAATAGCTTGCAATTCTCTCAGGTCTATTTTTATCATCGGATACATCCACAACCATAGCCATTAAACCTACCATGAATCCTCCTGAGAATACTCCTGCCACTGCACGCATTATAAGAATATGCCACATATTAGTTGATAGGCCGTATAATATCTGAGTTATCCCATAAAAAAGGGTAGAATAGACTAAAGTCTTCTTTCTGCTATATCTATCTCCTAAGCTACCCCAGATTGGTGATGTTAAAAATGCAACAAAAACCATTGTGGCAAAAGATGTTCCAAATACATGATTTGGAAGATTCAACTGAGTAAAGAAACTTGGATTTACAGGATGATGGAAATTTACACTAAAGAAAACTAATGCAGAGAATATCATGACTTTCTTAAACTGATCTTTCAAAAAAAAAACCTTCCTTCAATGATTAATATTAATATTCTATCATAAAATTCTAGTATTTTGTAATTGTGAATAAAAAAATTACAGCCTCTTATAAAAAAGAGGCTGTGATTTGAATTAAAATTACTCTACAATACTTGCTCCAGAGAAGTCAATAGTTCCTAGTACAGATCTATCCCATCCTTGTAACTTAGGAGATACAAGCATTAAATCAGTGTAATAGTAAACTGTTAGAACTGGAAGTTCAGTCATTAATATCTCTTGTGCTGCATATAATGCTTCAAAATGCTCAGCTCCATTAGTTGAAGCAGCTTTTGATAACAATGCATCATATTCATCATTATAGAAGTTTGGATCGTTATATGCGTTTGCTGATGTGAATATGCTTAACATTCCTGAAGGATCCATATAGTCTGTTAACCATCCACCTCTAGCTAGCTCATAATCTCCAGCTTTTCTAGTGTCCTGGAATACAGCCCACTCTTGATTCTCAAGCTTAGTATTAATTCCAAGATTAGTCTTTAACATTTCCTGAATAAGTTCAGCTACCAATTGGTGAGCTTCACTTGTGTTATACATTATTGTGAATTCTGGGAAACCTGCTCCACCTGGGAATCCTGCTTCAGCAAGTAATGCTTGTGCTTCAGCAATCTTACTACCATCTGATGGTAGTCCAAAAGTTCCTGCAGTTAAGGAGAAATCATTTCCTTCGTGGTCAATAAATCCTGGAGGTACAAATCCAGCTGCTGGAAGTTGCCCACCACCAAGAGTTTCCACGATTTGTTGTCTATCTATTCCCATATTTAAAGCTTTTCTTATTCTAACATCTTCAAATAATTCTAAATCCATATTGAAGTTATAGTAGTATGTTCCTAACAATGGGAATATATAGAAGTTAGGATCTTCTGCTATAAGTTTTGGAATCTCAGCTGTTGGAACATCTGGTAGGAAGTGTAGCTCTCCACTTTGATATGCTTGATATGCTGTAGATGCCTCATCAATGAATTTACCTTCGATTCTATCAATTTTAACTGCTTCTGCGTTCCAATAATTTTCGTTCCTAACTAAAGTTAATCCATCGCCTATTCTATAGCTTGTTAGTTTGAAAGGTCCATTAGAAACAGCTATATTATGGTTCTTAGCCCATGCTCCATCTGCTCCAGCCTCTACTGATGATTGCTTAGTAGGCAAGAAATGATAGAAGGATAGTAAGCTTACAATGTAATCTGTTGGTACCATTAGCTTAACTTCAAGTGTGTAATCATCTAGAGCGGTTACTCCAACCTCATCCAATGACCCACCTTCAACCGCTGCATAAGCTCCAACTATGTTTGTATATTCCCAAATCCATGCATACTCAGATGCTGTAGCTGGATCCATTCCTCTTTTCCATGAATAAACAAAATCATGTGCAGTAAGTGGTGAACCGTCTGACCACTTAGACTCTCTCAAATAGAAAGTAACTGTCAAACCATCGTCTGAAACTTCCCATCTTTCTGCAATACCAGGGAAAATCTCTCCACTTTTCTCTCTTGTTAAACCTTCAAATGTTTGGTTGATAACATCTCCACCGTCGCTTGCACCGTTAAGTACAGGGTCGATAGTCTTTGGATCTGCTCCAATGTTCCAGTTAAATACAACTTCTGTTGGTCCTGCTGGTTCAGCTGGTTCTGCTGGTTCAGCTGGAGTTGATGGTTCAGCTGGAGTTGCTGGTTCCTCAGCTGGCTGACTACATCCTGCTAGTGTTGAAACAACCATAATTAATGCCAGCATTAATGCTAATAATCTTTTATTCATTTTTTCCCCTCCTTATTTAGTTTGCCGCTTTTTTTATTTAAACTGGTTTTGCCCAGATCAAATACCACTATAACGCTTTAGTTTGTTCTATTTACATTATTATATCACTTTTGTCATATTAAACAAGATGGCAAGCAACAAAATGGCCAGGTTCTATCTCCCTTAACTCAGGAGTCTTCTCTCTACATATATCCTGAACATACCTGCACCTTGAATTAAACCTGCACCCCTCTGGTGGATTTATTGGACTTTTTACATCCCCCTGAAGAATTATTCTTTTTCCTGAAGTCCTTACTTTTGGATCCGGAATAGGAATTGATGACAGTAAGGCTTGAGTATATGGATGTAATGGATTCTTGTAAAGTTCTTTACTTGTTGTTATCTCCATCATCTTACCTAGATACATTACACCAATCCTATCAGATATATGCTTTACCATTGAAAGGTCATGGGCTATAAATAAGTATGTTAATCCCATGTTGTCCTGGAGATCCTCAAGCATATTAACAACCTGAGCTTGAATAGAAACATCAAGAGCAGAAATAGGCTCATCACAAACTACAAGCTCAGGCTCAACAGCAAGAGATCTAGCAATTCCTATCCTTTGTCTTTGCCCACCTGAGAACTCATGAGGATATCTACTTGCATGTTCCTTCTTTAGCCCAACTGTTGTTAATAAATCATAAATCTTTTCTTGTTTTTCCTTGCCAGTGTAAATATTATGAGTTTCAATCCCCTCACCTATAATCTCTTGTACAGTAAGTCTTGTATTAAGTGATGCATAGGGATCTTGGAATATCATCTGAAGTCTTTTTCTGTAATGAAGCATTTCCTTTTGAGATATATTAGAAATATCTTCCCCATCATAAATTATACTTCCACCTGTTGGCTCATATAGTCTTACTATACATCTTCCTAAAGTAGATTTTCCACATCCTGATTCCCCAACAAGGCCAAAAGTTTCTCCTTTATAAATTTCAAAGGAAACATCATCAACGGCTGTTAGATATTTTTTTTCTTTCTTAAATAAGCTACCTCTACTTACATCAAAGTACTTCTTAAGATTAACCAGTTCCAGAAGTGGTCTGTTATTCTCCATTTATATTTCCCCCTTTCTGAAACCTTCAACTATTGGTGCATTTTCATGTAATAACCAACATGAAGATTGATGATTTTCTCCAACTTTAAACATTGGTGCAACTTCATCTTTACATATTTCCATTACATTAGGACAACGAGTGGAAAATGGGCAGCCACTGGGTGGTTTTAATAGATCAGGAGGTGATCCTGCTATAGGATTTAACCTTCCCTTTTCTTCAGTATCCATTCTAGGTACTGACTTTAAAAGTCCTCTAGTATAAGGATGTTGTGGGTTCTCAAATATTTGTTCCACAGAACCAGTTTCCATAGGCATACCACCATACATAACTATTAAGTCCTTACAGGTTTCTGCAATTACTCCTAGATCATGTGTTATAAGAATAATACCTGTATCTAGTTTAGTTGATATATCTCTCATGATATCAAGTATCTGTGCTTGTATGGTTACATCTAGGGCAGTTGTTGGCTCATCTGCTATAAGTAATTTTGGATTGCAAGAAAGAGCTGTTGCAATCATAACCCTTTGTCTCATTCCTCCTGAAAATTCATGTGGAAAGGAATGAATTCTTTTCTCTGGTTCTGGAATACCAACTAAATGAAGCATCTCCACTGCCTTTTGTATTGCATCTTTTTTTGATATATTCTGATGTCTTTGAATAACTTCAACCATCTGAGTCCTAATTCTGAATACAGGATTTAATGAAGTCATTGGATCCTGAAAGATCATAGCAATTTCATTTCCTCTGATGTTTGCCATTTTATGCTCAGAGTAATTTGTTATGTCATGACCATCAAAAATAATTTGACCTTCCTTAAGTCTTCCTGGATGGTCTATCAACTTCATAATAGATAAGGCGGTAACACTTTTCCCACTACCAGACTCTCCTACTATTCCCAGAACATCACCTTTTCTCATTTTAAAGCTTATTCCTCTAACGGCTTGAACTTCTCCAACATGAGTATAGAATGATGTTTTTAAATTGCTGACCTCTAATATATATTCTTTATTCTCTCTCATATCACACTATCCTTTTCTCAATCTTGGGTCTAAAGCATCCCTTAAACCGTCGCCAATAAAGTTAAACGCCAACATTGTAAATGCTATTGATAATGCTGGGAAGAACAACTGGTAAGGATATGTTGTCAATCCAGGTAAAGCATTATTTGCCAATGTACCCCATGATGCTTGTGGTGCCGAAACTCCAAGTCCAATAAAGCTTAAAAATGACTCTGTGAAAACTGCTGAAGGAATCATCATAGCCATTGAAACAATTATTGGTCCCATGGCATTTGGTATTAGGTGTTTGAAAATTATCTTCCTTTTAGAAACTCCCATTACTCTTGCAGCAAGGACAAATTCTTGCTCTTTTAAAGAAAGCATCTGGCCCCTCACAAGTCTTGCCATTGACACCCAGTAAACACTACTTAGGGCAATGATAATGTTCATTAGTCCTCCACCTCTAAACCAAACCATTAGAAGTATTACATACAAGGTAAGGGGAACTGAGTTTATAATATCAACAATTCTCATCATAATATTATCTAGCCTACCGCCTTCAAATCCTGAAATACTACCGTATATTACTCCAATAAATAAGTTAACTAAGGTTGCAATAAAGGCAACCAATAACGAAATTCTAGCTCCATACATTACCCTTGTAAGCAAGTCTCTTCCCAGTCCATCGGTGCCAAATGGGAAGGTCTTATTCCATTTAGTTGCAACTGGCTGAGTTACAACTTCGCCTTTATACTCCAAGGTTTTGTCATAATCATAGCCCATCTTTGTTGGTAGTAAATTGTATGAGAAGTCTAAGATCACAAACTCATCTCCATACGTATACTTATATACCTTCTTAAGCATATCCCTATTTAATGGATTGAGTTCCAGTCTATCAATTAAAGTTCCATCTTCAGAAACTAAAAATACATTATAGTCATTGGATACATGGAAAAATTCCCCATTAATTTCATAAAGCTCTAGTCTTGGTGCTAAATTCTTATACTTATTAACTTGATCAGAATATGAATAATTAGTAAAATATGGTCCTAGAACTCCAAATAATATAATTAGAATTACCGTAAATATTCCAATCATTGATAGTTTGTTCTTCTTTAACCTTCTCCATGCATCCTGCCAATAGGTTAATGAGGGGCGAACCGTCTCGCTGTCTTCTCCTGTTTGTTCAACAAATACAAATTTATTTTTGTCCATAGCTCTACTTATCCTCCCCAAATTTTATTCTAGGGTCGATTAAAGTGTAAGCAACATCTACGAAAAATACCATTATCAAGTAGAATACTGCGTAAAACACTGTTATTCCCATTATTGTTGTATAATCTCTATTGGTAACACTTTCAACAAAGTGTCTACCGATTCCTGGTATGACAAATATCTTTTCAATTACGAAGGAACCTGTTAGAATTGCAGCAATCATTGGCCCTATATAGGTAACTACAGGTATCAGAGCATTTCTTATGGCATGCTTCATTATAACAGAAAACTCTTTAATTCCATTTGCCCTAGCGGTTCTAATATAATCCTGTCTCAATACCTCCAACATGCTGGAACGAGTAAGCCTGGTAACAAAGGATAAGGAGTATCCTGCAAGGGCAATTACTGGTCCTATGTAGCCTAGTTTATTTTCTATACCAAAACTTGGAATCCACCCTAACTTTCCTGCAAATACGTAAATGATAACTGTTGCAACTACAAAGCTTGGTACAGTTATTCCTAAGGTAGCTAAAAACATTACTAAGTAATCAATAGGTTTGTTCTGTTTAAGAGCTGAAATTACTCCTAAGGGAATCCCAATGATTACAATAATGGCTGTTGCCATCAATCCAATTTTTGCAGATGCTGGAAAACCAGATTCTATTAAATCATTTACTGTAGTTCCAATTTTTGAATAAGATGGTCCTAAATCAAAAGTTACAAGTCCTTTCATATAATTTAGATATTGAATTATTAGAGGATCATCCAAATTATACTTAGCATTTAAAGCTCTCATTATCTCATCTGGTACTGGTCTTTCTCTTGTAAAAGGTCCTCCTGGGATGGAGTGCATCATTGTAAATGTTAGTGTAGTAATTAGAATTATAGTAACTAACATTGAAACGATACGCTTAATGTAAAATGATTTCAATATATCTCTCCTTTCTATAAAAAATAAATATAATAACCAAAAACAGAGCATACCCCTTGCAGCTATGGAATATAAGCGCAAAATATATACTCTTTACAACTAAGTCTTAAGATGATTCTATCACAAATTTCAGACTTTTTAAATAACTTTTACAAGGCAATATAATCAGAATTTTGCAATTTGTGGGAATTTAACAATTGTAAAATTTTAAGTACTTATCTTTAAATGTTTATTTTTCAACATATGTATTATCTGATTTGTCTGATATTTTCTGTCTTTTGCTTTTATTCCTTAAATGAATTGCATGTATGCGATATATGAATTTTACTTATGGGTATAGTTAAGATAACATAACTTTATAGATACTAATTAAAATGGAGGGATATAAATGATTATAGGTATACCAAAAGAAGTTAAGAATACCGAAAATAGAGTTTCCATGACGCCTGCTGGTGCTCATTCACTAATTCAAAAGGGTCACAAGGTATTAATCCAAAAGTATGCAGGTGTGGGTAGTGGCTTTTCAGATGAAGATTATTTAAAGGTTGGTGCGCAAATATTAGAAACACCTGCAGAAATATTCAGCCAGGCTGATATGATTGTAAAGGTAAAAGAACCTCAGGATTATGAAGCAGAAATGCTTAAAGAAGGTCAAATCCTTTTCACTTATCTTCATCTAGCTGCTGAACCTGAATTGACTAGGAAGCTATTGGAGAAAAAAGTTGTTGGAATAGCTTATGAAACAGTTCAGCTTGATGATGGTTCCTTACCACTATTAACACCAATGAGTGAAGTTGCAGGAAGAATGTCTGTTTTAGTGGGTGCTAACCTTCTATCCAAAGCCAAGGATGGCAGTGGTATTCTTCTATCTGGAGTTCCTGGAGTAAAGGCTGCAAAAGTAACCATTCTTGGTGCTGGGGTTGTTGGAATTAATGCTGCGAAAATGGCTGTGGGGCTTGGAGCTGATGTGACAATCTTAAATAAAAGTCCAAAGAAATTAAAGTATCTTGAAGACATTTATAATTCAAAGATAAAGACCTTAATTTTAAATGAGTATAACCTAGCAGAATCAGTAAAAGAGGCAGATCTTGTAATAGGGGGAGTTTTAATTCCTGGTGGAAAAGCCCCCAAACTAATCAAAGAATATATGGTTGAAAGTATGAGAGATGGTTCAGTAATTGTGGACGTTGCCATTGACCAAGGTGGTTGTGTTGAAACAGTGACCCACGCAACCACACATGATAATCCAACTTATGAAAAGCATGGGGTAATTCATTATTCAGTTGCTAATATGCCAGGTGCATATGCTAGAACCTCAACCTTTGCATTGACTAATGTAACCCTACCTTATGTACTACAATTAGCTGATAAAGGTTATAGGGAAGCAATAATCTCAGATGAAGCTCTGGCTAAAGGTGTTAATGTACTTGATGGTAAGTGCACCTATGAAAGTCTTGCAAAATCCCTTGACTTAGAATATACACACCTTTATTCAATCTTATAATAAAAAACAGTTAGATCTTTAATATGATACCTCCAAGTAGACACTCTAATTAATTAATAATTAGATTATCTACTAGGAGGTATTTTTACATACATACTATTTTGATTTTATACTTTGTATAAATTCAACATTCAACAACTCAATTCCCTTTTTGGTCTCAACTTCTACCCAGTTGTCCTTTATATCAACAATAGTTCCAACTACATTTACTCCAAAGGATCCTGTGGAAATTTTACACTCTCTACCTTTAAATTTTAATAGTAATTCGTTATTCATCCCTTTTACTCTCCTTTTTCTTCTAGATATAATAAATGCTTGCTTGGATTGATTTTGACTTGGCAGTATTACAAATAGCAGTATAAATATTGGCATATATATAGCTATAAATTGTGAACTATCCATAATAATTACTCCAATCTATTTTATTTATATTATTATAACATAAGCAAGATAATTTTATGAATATTTTACCTTATAAATGTTATAATTAAGCTAATAGCTAAGGGAGGATGAAAAATGAGAAGACTCTATACAAACGGTAAAATCTATATTGATAAAAATAAATTTGTTGATTCAATATTAGTTGTAGATGGAATTGTTGACAGTATTGGCAGTAGAGAAGAACTAACCAACTCAAATTACCAAAAATTAATTGATCTTGGAGGAAAAACAATTCTCCCAGGATTTAATGATAGTCATTTACATGTTTCAAGTATGGGTTATGCCATGAATTCCCTAGACTTAAAATCTGCAAGATCCATAGACGAAATAATAAAAATGGGAAAAGAGCACTTGAAAAATAACCCAAAATTAACATCCCTCCAGGGCAGAGGATGGAATCAGGACTATTTCAACCTAGGAGAGAAAAGGATGCCAGCTCGATATGACCTCGATGAAATTTCTACTGATATACCAATAATAATAAGTAGAGTTTGTGGTCATGTAGCTGTAGGTAACTCAAAATCCCTTGAACTGTTGTCAATAGACTCAAACTCATTTGTGGACGGCGGAGAAATTGAGCTAGATCTTAATGGTGAACCCAATGGAGTATTTAATGAAAACGCAATAGGCTTACTTAGTTCAGTTCTTCCTGAAAAGTCAAAAGAAGAAAGAAAGAAAGAATTTCTCATGGCAATGGAATATGCCTTGAGTCAAGGTTTAACCTCAGTTCAAGCTTGTGATGTTTCCGGAAAAGAATACAAGGAAGTATTTGAGACCATAAATGAAATTTATCAAGAAGAAAAGTTGAAATTTAGATATACTCATCAATTTAACTTCCAAGATATTAATGAATTTGAAAAATATCTTGAAACTGAATATAAGAACACCATATATGATGAGAAATTCTATTCAAAAGGTGCCCTTAAGCTATTTAAGGATGGTTCCCTTGGAGCCAGAACTGCTCATATGAAAAATGAATACAAGGATGCCAAAGGCGAATTTGGCGTTCAAGCCCTAAGTGATTATCAATTGCAAGAACTTTGTAATTTAGCATCACTTAATAATATCCAAGTTGTTACCCACGCTATAGGTGATGCTGCAATTGAAAGTGTTATTTTGGCATATGAAAATACAATGAAAAATGGAGATAATAAACTTAGACATGGTATAGTCCATAACCAAATTACAAATATGGACCAACTTAGGAGGATAGCTAAATTAAATATCCCAGTTATGTATCAACCAATTTTCTTGGATTACGATAGTAAAATAGTTATAGATAGGGTTGGTGAAGAATTAGCAAGGACATCCTATGCTTTTAATACCCTTCTTAAGCTGGGAGCACCTGTAAGCCTAAGTACGGATGCACCTGTGGAAGATTGTAACCCCTTCGCAAACATATATAGTGCAGTAAATAGAAAAGGCTTAGATGGAAGCCCTGATGAAGGTTTCTTCCCAGAAGAAAAAATGTCATTAGAAGATGCCATAGATGCTTATACATTAGGTAGTGCTTATAATGAGTTTAAAGAAGATTTCAAAGGAAGATTAAAGCCAGGATATGTGGCAGACTTTATAATCTTAGATAGGGATATTTTTTCCGTGGATACAGTGGAAATAAAGGATATTAAAGTACTTGAAACAGTAGTTGCAGGAAGAACATTATACAAAGCTTAAGCTCCCATTTAGGGAGCTTTATTTACATTTTTGTACATATTCATAATCATTTAATAATTTTATTCAATCCTAACCTGTATATTTCCCAAAAAACAAATCCAAAATAGCCTATAGAAAAATTTTCAAGCTACAATTTCAGGACTTGTCTTATGCCCTAATATTTTATTTACAACTTTAAGATAAAGTGCTGCTCCTTGAATTTGAACTACAAAAGCCACAGCAACTATTAAGGCTACGTCTGAGCCTGATGTAGAGAATATTGATAAGGCAATTGCTAGTGCAATAGATAGATTCCTCATAACTGTTCCATATACTAAAGCAATTCCATCTTCCCTATTAAATAGTGCCTTGGCAATAACTGTTACCAATATAAAGCTAAATAGGTAAGCTAAGGATAATACTATTAAAATTTTAACTAACATTTCTGGATTGGCTACTATTGTCTTAGCCCTCATCGCTGTGGATATGAAAACTATTCCTATCAAAGCTACTGTTGCAATTAAGGGGATCTTAGGTTTAAACTCCTTCATAAACTTTTCTTGACCATATCTTTTGACTAATACCTTCTGACTTATAAATCCAATAGCCATAGGAATAAATACCACTTTAATAATTTCATTTACAATACCTCTAAAAGGAATGTCAGTAGCTGTGCCCATAAATAATCTTAAATATACTGGAGTCAATAATGACCCTAATATTAATCCAACTACCATCATCTTAATTGCTGCTGACACATTTCCTTTGGCAAACCCTGTCCATGATATAGTCATGCCTGATGTTGGTAAAAGGGCCATTAAGAGAAGTCCTATTCCTATATATTGATTATCGGGAAATGCAAATCTCCAAATGAAGAAACCTAGGAAGGGAAATATTAAGAAATTAACTATTTGAGTTACAATATGCAACTTCTTGTTACCCCTTGCAAATAATTCCTTGTATTTTAGTGTAACCATCATTGGATAGACCATAAAGAAAATAATAGGTGCCATTAAGCTTTTTAATGGTTGGGGATTAAAATTATAACCATATATTACTGCTAATACCATAGTCAATGGTAAGTAAAATGTTAGTCTTTTTTGTATATGTGATAACGTATTGAACATGATAACCTCCATATATTAGAAATACCCCATACGGGTATCTTTATTATATATCAAGTTCCGTCCCTTGTCAATCTCGCTTTATGCTCCTACGAACCACCTTCACAATATATAAAGTCAAAGTAGCTATTAAGAACCCAATCAATCCAAAAGTCATTAGAAACCCCTCTTTCATGGTTGGATAAGGATCGGTTACTATAATAGGTTTTATAAGATTGTATAAAAATAAAATCAAGAAAACCAAGGGTAGAATAATTCCAGGAATAAAATTCTTTCTATTGGAGAACCCAATTTGAATCACCACCAATATCAATACAAATACTACAGTTGTCAAAGACAAATTACTTGAACTGCTCATCAAATACCTCCTTTAAATTAATTATTCAAAATAAATAGCTCCTTTATAAAGGGATTTTCCCATTATCCAGTCCCTATATGAGTAAGTCTTCTTCTCTCCCCAGTTAGATACTGTCATATAATCCTCTCCATATATAACATCCCAGCCTGTCACTGTTACCCAGTGGTTTCTGAAATTCTTATCTGAATGGTTCCATGTAAGTAGCAAAACAGGTGAATTTAAAGCTAATCCTTGGCGAATGAATTTACTCCCTTCATCGGAATCAATTAACCATGAACAATAATGAATTTTTATATTTACCCCTCTATCCCTAGAATAACTTTCTATTGCCTTACCCATTTTGGATATTGTAGGAATTCCCCATATCTTGGGAGTAAGATACTTATATAAGTCTATCATTAGATTTATATAATCATCCTTTTCAGATCCATGATGTAGATTCCCTTTGTCTGGATGATTTTCAGACATAAACTTAACGATATTTGCAGCGGCCACCACCCCACAACTTCTATCTGACCAGAATTTCGTTAGTACCCCTTTCTCAGACAACCAGTTCTGCTTTCCACCAAAGCTATCACCTATTTCAAAGGATTTCTGATTTATAATCATCTTTTTCTCCTTTCATCATTAAAGGTTACTCTCGTTTAAACTACTATAGAAATAATTGTAGAACTCACTTGTCTGCTCAATTAACAAGGGATTATTCAAAGTAACAAAATTAAATTCTCTAACTAAGCTGAATTGTTCTATCTCCACCCGAACTAGATCACCCTTTAGTATCTCTTTTACAACTGCATCCTTGTAAAGGAAGGTAATTCCTAAATCCTTCATTGTCATACTTTTTATCAAATTAATATTTCCAACTTCAATAACCCTACTAAAATCATTGAAAGTAATATTTCTTTCAGCAAGTCCTTTTTCAAGGATATCTCTAGAACCTGACCCTTTTTCCCTAGCCAATATGGTATTTGATAGAATAGACTCTATATCTACACTTTTTTTATTAGCTAATGGATTTCTCGGACTTACTATCATTATGAAATCCTCTAACTTTAATTTACTTACCTTGAAATCATTCTTATCCACAAAACCTTCAATTAGTGCAAACTCTATTTCCCCTTTTTTTAACATGCTTAAAAGAGTTACAGTGTTGTCTATATAAATTGATATATCATGGTTATAGAATCTATCATAGAGTCTATCAAGTAATGGTTCAATGGAAAATTCACCAATGGTAAGTGTTGCCCCAAAATTCATATGTCTTACTTTATTCTTCAAACCTTTTATAGCTTCTTCAAAGTGAACTTCAGTTGCATTTATTTCTTTAATGTACTTAAGTAAAAGTAGCCCTTCTTTAGTTAGACTAAGATTTCTACCCTGATAGTCAAATAACTTAATACCATACATATCTTCTATATATCTAATGTGCTGGGATACTGCAGGTTGAGTGACATATAGGTTTTTGGCAGCCTTAGTATAGCTCATGTATTTACAAACTTCCAAGAATGTATTGAATCTACTATCTAACATGGTCTCCTCCATAATTTATATTTATCGATACATAACTATTTATAATTATATATTATATTGTTTCAATGTTAAAATCAATATTATAAAGGAGTTGATTATTTGTTCACATCTCAGAAGGTTATGCCTGGAATATTATTATCTATTATGGTTTCAATAATTTCAATCAACATCTCGGAATTAATACCCAATCATATAATTGGTGCTAGTGTGCTTTCTTTACTTTTAGGAATGATATTAAATCCGCTAGTATCTAGATACCCTATTTTTGTTAATGGTTTAACATTTACTTCAAAAAAGATACTTAAATTTGCCATAATATTAATGGGGGCTAGTTTAAGTTTTACACAAGTGGTTCAAGTTGGTAAATTTTCTCTTATAGTTATGACTTTTACTCTTGTTACAGCTTTTGGTTTTGGTTACATATTAGGTAGAGTTTTTAAAATGGATTGGCGTTTGTCATCTCTTATCTCTGCTGGTACAGGAATATGTGGTGGATCAGCAGTGGCAGCCATTGCTCCTGTAATTGATTCGGATGATTCACAAATCGCTTACGCTATTTCAGCAACATTCATATTTGATGTAATCATGGTAATTCTATTTCCCCTTATGGGAAGATATTTTGGTATGAACGATCTTGGCTTTGGCCTATGGACAGGAACAGCAGTGAATGATACATCTTCCGTTGTAGCTGCTGGTTATGCCTTCTCTGATATAGCTGGCAATTATGCAGTTATTGTTAAACTTACTAGAACCCTATCCATCGTTCCAATTGTAATTATTTTTTCAATTATAAACTCAAAAGTCAAAAACTTAAATAATCGAAAAAGAGAAAAATTAAACTTAAGTACTATTTTCCCCTACTTCATATTATTTTTCTTGATTATGGTAGGTATAAAAAGTACAGGACTTATTTCTCAAGCTATGAGTACAAACCTATCCTCCTTGAGTAAATTTTTAATGGTGATGTCCTTAGGTGCAATCGGTCTTAAAACAAATTTTTCAAAATTAAAGGGCTCAGGAATATTACCCATGGTTCATGGTTTTATCATTTCAAGTTTGGTTGTAATAGTCTCTTTTTTAGTCCAGGCAATCCTTGGTCAGTTATAACTGTGATTAAAAATATTTCTTGGGTATTAATTATCTAATAATAATGAAAAGAAGGGATGCTTATGAATACTACCAAAAATATATGTGTTATCGGTGGATGTAACATGGACATAGTGGGTTTCCCCAAGGATGTTTTAGTAAGAAAGGATTCAAATCTTGGTTCAGTTCACCTATCTCCCGGAGGTGTAGGTAGAAACATAGCAGAAAACATTGCCCTCCTTGGATTAAAAGTAGACATGTTTTCAGCTGTAGGCAATGATGTAAATGGGGATGCAGTAATTAGGTCCACAGAAAACTCAGGGGTAAATATGACTTATGTTAGAAAAGTTGATTTTCCAACTGGTACTTATCTTGCAGTCCTTGATGAAAATATGGATATGGATATAGCCATAAATTCAATGGAAATACTTAAATTTATAGACATCGACTACGTAAATTCACATTATACTTCTATTATGGATAGTGATGTCATAGTAATAGATGCAAATCTACATTATGAAACTTTTAAGTATATAGTTGAGACCTTTAGAAATAAAGTTTTATTCCTTGACACTGTATCCACTATTAAGGCTTCTAGAATCAAAGAATTCATAGGATGTTTTCATACTATTAAACCAAACAAACTAGAATCTGAAACCCTAACTGGAATAAAAATAACTGATTTAAACAGTTTGAAAAAATCATCTGATTTTTACCATGAAAGAGGAGTTGTAAATGTTTGTATTTCCATGGGCCCAGATGGTGTATACTATAGCGATGGAGTAAATCAGGGAATTGTAAAGGCTAAGTTTATGTTGCCTAAGAATGCAACCGGTGCAGGAGACGCCTTTCAAGCAGGTCTAGTTTACTCATACATTAATGAATTTTCAATTATCGACTCAGTTAAGTTTTCCACCGGAGCTGCCATAATGGCCATGAGTAGTGAAGAAACTATTAACAAGAACATTAATATTGAATCAATAAAGGAATTTATAAAAGATTTGGAGGTAATTACAAATGATTAAGTATCTGGATTTAAGTAAGGAAGTTAAGGAAGCTTTAGACAATAATAAGCCAGTTGTAGCTTTAGAATCTACAATCATTTCCCATGGTATGCCCTATCCTCAAAATGTGGAAACTGCTCTTAAGGTGGAAGAGATTATCCGCTCAAAGGGTGCGATCCCTGCTACAATAGGTATAATAGGCGGAAGGCTCAAGGCTGGACTAACCAATGAAGAAATTGATTATATGGGTAAAACTAAAGGGATTGCTAAAGTTTCGAGAAGGGATATTCCCTTTATAGTATCCAATAAAAAAGATGGTGCCACAACAGTTGCATCAACCATGATTATTGCAGCCATGGCGGGAATAAAAGTATTTGCAACAGGAGGAATTGGCGGAGTTCACAGAGGTGCAGAAACTACTATGGACATATCTGCTGATCTTGAAGAACTAGCTATGACAAATGTTGCAGTGGTTTGTGCTGGAGCCAAATCCATACTGGATATTGGTTTAACCTTAGAATACTTAGAGACTAAGGGTGTGCCTGTACTGGGCTATAAGACAGATGAATTGCCTGCATTTTATACAATAAAAAGTGGATTTAAAGTTGATTTTAATATGGATTCACCTAAGTCCATAGCTGATTTGATTCACACAAAGTGGTCCCTATCACTGGATGGTGGCGTTTTAATTACAAATCCAATTCCAAAAGAATTTTCCATGGATGAAGCTCTAATTGAAAAGGTCATTAGTGATGCTGTTATAGAGGCTAGTAAATTAGGCGTGAAGGGAAAAGAAACAACTCCATTCCTGTTGTCAAAAATAAAAGAAATCACCAAAGGTGACTCCTTAGACTCAAATATTCAATTAGTGTACAATAATGCAAGATTAGCTGCTGAAGTAGCAGTAGAATTAACAAAGCTGGATGCCTAGGCATCCAGCTTCTATTCTTTAGTCCTCATATATTCCATAGGTTCTATTTAAGTTCTGTACATATAGTATACCATTCCCAGGCTTTTCTAATTCTAAGCGCTCTGCAATTGTACTAATTATATTATCAACTTCAGTTGATTTAGCAATAATTACTACTATTTCTTTTTCAGGTTCAATTTCAATTCCAAAAACCTTTTGTGTTTCATGGATTCCAGAACCTCTAGCATTTATGATTGTTCCACCTTTTGAACCTGCACTGGTTGCAGCATCTATTACATCTTCACCTTTACCCTTATCCACTATTACATTTATTGATTGATACATAGGCTCCTCCTGAATTAAATTATTTACATCACAACTTAATGAACTTGCACCTGTAACTTCACATATAGAACTGGTGTATACAATCCCATGATTTGGCTTATAAAACTCAAACTCAGTATTTAAATCATTCATCAAATCATCAACGGTAGATTCATCAACTACAATACGAAGAATCTCCCTACGTATATCCCTAAGTCCCAACATATTCAAAAGTCCATGATGTATAGTTCCATATCCTAATAAAACAGTTCCTCCCGTTACTCCATGTCTCTTGGCAGAGCTAATTATTTTACTAGCCTTTCCAAAGTTTGATATTATAGTTATTAACTCAAGATTCATCTACTACACCCTCCTTTTTTGACTTATATTTAAATATAAGTCCTAAAACTAGTATTGCAATAATTGGTGTCATGGCAACCACAGCTATCATTCCAAATCCATCTAATAATACATCTGCTCCTTCTATTGCATTAGCTGCTCCTTGGGCAAATGCAAGAATAAATGTTGCAGTCATGGGTCCTGAAGCTACCCCTCCAGAATCAAATGCCATCCCCACAAATAACTCAGGTACAAAATACATTAAAGTTATTGCCATTAAATATCCTGGTAGAAGTATATGCCATAATAAGAGTGGTTGAATTATTATTCTAAGCATTGAGATTGCTATTGCCAGTCCTACCCCTATGGAAAGAGTTATCAAAACTGATCTCTTAGTTACATAACCACTTGTTACATCTTCTATCTGATGGGTTAGGACATACACAGCTGGCTCTGCAAGAATTGTCACTACACCCAGTATAAAACCTACTCCTACCAGTAGAAAAGTGCTTCCCTTAGCTGCTATTAACTCCCCAACTGTTTTCCCCACATCCATAAATCCTGTATTAACTCCAATTAAAAATATTACCAATCCAAAAAAAGTGTATACCAAACCCATTGTTATACTTCTCATCTTAGTTTTAGTTAAATTGAATGTGGTCTTTTGCAATAGGAAGAATAATAAACCTATGGGTAATAAGGCAAATAAAACTTCTCCTGAAACTACTGCCAATTGTTGGATTAATCCTTCACCATGACTGGCTTCAAGTGTTATTCCTTGTGTAGCTATAGTAATATTCTTAAAAATACTCATTAACATTACACCTAATATTGCTCCCACTGATGCTATTCCTACTAAACCAAAACTGTCCTGGTCAGATTTGTTTCTGTTTTTTCTCAAAGCTGATATGCCTATGGCAAGGGCTAGAACAAAAGGTACTGTCATGGCCCCTGTAGTAGCTCCTGAAGAGTCAAAAGAAATGGATAGAAACTCATTTGGAACAAATAGGGATATTAAAAAAACTACTGCATATAATATTGTAAATATAATCTTAATCGAGAAATTATAAACCATTCTAACAAACCCTAAGGTCAATAAAAAGGCAATTCCTATGGAAACAACTACCACTATGCTAAGTTTAGATACTTGTCCCCCAGTAACCTGACTAACCTGATCAGCTAATATATGTAAGTCTGGTTCTGCAATTGATATTAAAAACCCTAAAATTAATCCAGATCCTATTAGAATATAAAGTTTGTTTGATTTTACAATAGCTGCACCCATATACCTTCCAATTGGACTGATTCCTATGTCAACTCCAAACAAAAAAGTAGTCAATCCAACTATAATAAAAATACTACCTCTTATAAACTCAAAAATTTGCCCTTGATTTAATGGTGCAACTGTAAAATTAAGAATTATTACAATTAAAGTTATAGGCAGTACTGCAAATAATACTTCCTTTAGTTTTTCATATATTATTTGCAAACTCATCACTCTCCTCTAGTTATTATATGTATGTAAATATATTTATAGTCTTCCATTCTCATATACCCAATTATATTAGAAATCCATATTTATTTATTTTTTTCACAATAAATAGTGTTTAACAACGAATAATTGGTATATATATAGTGTAGATGATAATCATTATCATTTAATTTAAAGGAGGTTTAATTATGGATTTTAAAAAGTATAATCCCCTTGAGAACAAAATTTATCAAGTTCTTAATGAAAATGGTGAAGTAGTTAATAAGGAGGATGTTCCAAATTTCGAAAAAGATCAACTGCTTTATCTATATAGAATGATGTTATATACAAGAATAATTGATGATAAGGCGCTATCCTATCAAAGACAGGGAAGAATGTTAACCTATGCTCCAAACACTGGTCAAGAAGCTGCTCAAATTGGAAGTGCATATGCCATGGACAAGGAAGATTGGTTGGTACCCGCTTTTAGAGAACTGGGTGCTTGGTTAACTAGAGGTGTTCCACTGAAGAATGTCTACCTTTATTGGTATGGTAACGAATGGGGTTCACACATGCCTGAAGGTGTGAAGGTTCTCCCAGTATCAGTTCCCATAGCTTCCCAATTACAGCACGCTACTGGCATAGGAATGGCCAATAATATCAAAGGAGAGGAAAGCGTTGTAGTAACCTATGTAGGTGATGGAGGAACTTCCCATGGTGATTTTCATGAGGCTTTGAATTTTGCAGCAGTATTTAATTCTCCAGTTGTATTTATAATACAAAATAACCAATATGCCATATCAACATCAAGGAAAATTCAGACAGTTAGTGATAATTTAGCTCAGAAGGCAGTAGCTTATGGAATGCCAGGAATTTTAGTTGATGGAAATGATATATTTGCCATGTACAATGCAACTAAAGAAGCAATAAATAGAGCTAGAAGTGGCCAAGGTCCCACCCTAATCGAAGCTTACACCTACAGATTAGGTGCCCATACAACTTCTGATGATCCCACAAAATATAGGGATAATACCGAAGTAGAAGAATGGAAGAAAAAAGATCCTTTTATAAGATTTAAAAACTATCTAGTGGAAAATGAAATGATTGATGAGGACTGGGAAGAAAAAACCAAAGCCGAATTAGAAAAAGAGGTTATGACCACTTTTGAGTCTATTGAAAATAATTCTGATACTGAAATCCTAGATATGTTTAAGTATCACTATGAAGAAATAACTCCTCAACTTAAGGAGCAGTATGACGACTATATATCCTTTTTAGAAGGAGGTAAATAAAATGGCAAATACTTTAAATATTATTCAAGCCATTAATCAAGGATTAATGGTAGAAATGAAAAATGATAGCACAATTGTTGTTTATGGTGAAGATGTTGGAATTGAAGGTGGGGTTTTTAGGGCAACTGTGGACCTTCAAAAGGAATTTGGCAAAGAAAGAGTTTTTGATACTCCTTTAGCAGAATCTGCCATAGTGGGAACAGCAGTGGGTATGGCAATTAATGGATTGAAACCAGTGGTTGAGATGCAATTCTCTGGATTCTCCTACCCTGCATTCAATCAAATAATTACTCATGTTGCTAGAATGAGAAATAGATCAAGAGGACAGCACCATCTTCCCATAGTAATTAGAGCTCCCTACGGCGGAGGTATTAGAGCCCTGGAGCATCATTCAGAGAGTACAGAAGCTCTATATAGCCAGATTCCTGGACTAAAAGTTGTTATTCCTTCAACTCCTTATGATGCTAAAGGATTATTGATTGCCGCCTTAAGGGATCCTGATCCAGTACTATTCTGGGAGCCCAAGAGAATTTATAGGGCTTTTAAACAGGAAATACCTGAAGAGGCTTACGAAATACCCATAGGTAAAGCCAAAGTTATAAAAGAAGGTAAGGATATTACGGTAGTAACCTGGGGTGCAATGGTTCCTGATGTTCAGAAAGCCATAACAATGTTAGAGAAAGATAATATTTCTATTGAATTAATAGACTTAAGAACTATAGCTCCAATTGATAGAGAAACTATTGTTGAATCCGTTAAAAAGACAGGTAGATTCTTGGTTGTTCATGAAGCTCCTAAGACCTTAGGTGTTGGGGCTGAATTAATATCCATTATTAATGAAAAGGCCTTCTTAAGTCTTGAAGCTCCTCCAACAAGGTTAACTGGATTTGATACTACTTTCCCCTTACCAAGAGGAGAAAAACACTATATTCCTAGCCCTGAAAGAATTGCCAAGACGATTCTAGATGTAGTTAGGTACTAGAGAGGAGAGATACAATGAAATTTGAATTTGAATTCCCAGATGTTGGTGAAGGCATACATGAAGGTGTCATAACAAAATGGTTAGTGAAAGAAGGGGATGAGGTTTCTGAGGGTCAATCTATAGTTGAAGTAGAAACTGACAAAGTTACCACTGAGATACCATCTCCAAGGTCTGGAACAATCCTTGATCTTAAGGCAAATAAGGGGGATACAATAAATGTTGGCAGCGTGTTTGTAACAATACAAACAGGTAGTGCTACCACAGATAAAGATCTAGATAGCAAAAATGATAAGGTTGAGGAAGTTGAGTCTGAAATAGTAGAAGAAGAAACGGCAGGGGTTGTAGGTGAAGTTGTTTCATCATCAATGGTAATTCCACCAAGTGATGAAATTAAAAAGGTGGTAGAAGTTAAGTCTTCCACTGAAAAGGTATTAGCTACTCCAGTTGCTAGAAAGCTTGCCAAAGACTTAGAAATAGATATAAACACAATAAAGGGTACAGGACCTAATGGCAGAGTAATGAAGGATGATATATACAAAGCTAGTGAATCATCCTTAGAAGATATTAAAAAACCAGAAGAAGTAAAGAAAGTTCCTCTACAAATACCAGATAATGAAAATGTAGAAAGAATTAAACTTACTAAGATTAGAAAAACAATTTCTCAGAAAATGTCAGAATCAAGGTTTACAATACCTCACACAACTGCCATGGATGAAGTTGATATAACAAAACTATACGAATTCAGGAAAAAATACAAAAAGATTTTAAAAGATGACATAAACTTGACGTATTTACCTTTTATCGTTAAAGCTACAATAGTTGCCTTAAAGCAATTTCCTGAATTTAATGCAAGCCTCGACGAAGAAAATGATGAGTTAGTTCTTAAGAAATACTACAATATAGGGATTGCGACTGATACCGAAAGAGGATTAATGGTCCCTGTGGTTAAGAATGCTGACAAATTAAGTATTACTGACTTGGCAAAAGCCATAGAAGAAATTAGTACTAAGGCTAAAGAAAACAAGATAGAACTGTCTCAATTAAAAGGAGGCTCCTTCTCAATAACAAATTACGGTTCTATTGGAGGATATTTTGGGATACCAATTATCAATTATCCTGAGTCTGGTATTCTAGGCCTTGGTAGAGTGACTAAAAAGCCAGTTGTTAAAGATGATGAAATAGTTATAGCCTATGTTCTACCTTTATCACTATCATATGACCATAGAATTATTGATGGGGCAAGTGGAGCAAGATTCTTAAACGTTCTGAAAGAATTACTTTCCGATCCAGAAATGCTGCTTTTGAAGGCATAGAGATGAGGTGTTATTAATGGGAAAATATGATATAGCAGTAATTGGTGGTGGTCCAGGTGGATACGTTTCTGCAATAAAGGCATCACAAAAAGGTGCAAAAGTTGTAGTGATTGAAAAGGAATCACCAGGTGGCCTATGTTTAAACTGGGGATGTATTCCTACTAAAACCATGTTAATAACGGCAAGACACTATAGGGATGTTTTAAGAAGTGAAGATTTTGGAATAATAGGAGTTGATGCCAGCAATGTCAAAGTTGATTGGGACCAACTCTTAACTAGAAAAGACAAGGTAGTTAATAAATTGGTATCTGGAATCAGAATGCTCTTTAAAAAGAACAATATTGAGTTTATAAATGGTGAAGGTTTTGTAGTTTCGAATAAAGAACTTAAAGTAAATGATAGATCAATTCACTTTGATAATCTTATAATTGCAACTGGAGCAGGTTCAAAAATTCCAGACATTCAAGGTGTAGATAAAGGAATTAGTAATAATATCTTAATTGATCATAAGGGGATCTATAACCTCAAGGAACTTCCTAAGGAGATTGTAATACTGGGCAGTGAAGTTTATGCTGTGGAATTTGCAACTCTTTTTAATGCCTTAGGTTCAAAGGTAACCATATTGACTGAAAAGAACTCTCTTTTAGGATCATTCGACTCTGAGTTGTCTACCCTATTAGAAAGGCAGCTTAAAAAAGATGGAGTAAAGCTTGTCACTGGTGCTAATCCTCTCAGATTAGAAGGGGATCAACTTATATACGAAAGAAAAGAGAAAGAAAGTTCAATTAGTGGAGATAAATTTATCTATTTATCTGGTTTAAAACCAAATACAGATTCTTTGACAGGTTTAGATTTAAGTCTAGATGATAGAGGTTTTATCAAGGTAGATAAACATCTTAGAACAAATATCAAAAATGTTTATGCAGTTGGAGATATCAATGGAATTCTTCCCTTGGCTCATGTGGCATCCGCTGAAGGAATTGTAGCAGTTGAAAACATATACGGACTAGATAGTAGGATTAACTATAACTTATCCCCTACAATTGTATACTCTTTCCCAGAGATAGCCAGTGTTGGTGTAACAGAGGACTCTGCAAAGGAGATGGGTTTAGATTATAGCATCGGTAAATTCCCTATGGCTGCCAATGGCATGGCCATAGCAGAGGGTGAAACAAATGGTTTTATAAAAATAATTTCAGATAATAAGTATGGAGAAATTATTGGTGTTCAAATTGCCAATGCTGTGGCATCGGAAATGATTTCAAAGGCTGCAGCTCTAATGCAAATGGAATCAACTGTTTATGATTTAGTCAAGGCCATTCATCCTCATCCAACATTTTCAGAAACAATGCTAGAAGCTGCTCTTGGAGTAGTGGATAAACCTATTCACATATAGTAAAAAGCCACATTATCTGTGGCTTTTTCTAGTTCTACTTGTTTTTATTCAATAACTTTTGCTCCTTATTTATAGCCTTCCATTTAGCTTTTTCTTCTAATCTTAGCTTATTGTCTGCCTTAGATTCTGCATATCTAGTTTCTTTTCTAAGTTTTTGAAAGCTATTCCATCTTTCATAACTTAATTCTCCGCTTTCTAAGGCCTCTTTAACAGCACAGCCTGGTTCTTTATCATGGGAGCAGTCCTTAAATCTACAATGCTTTGACAAATTATCAATATCTTCAAAAGCTCTTTCTAATCCACTATCTGCCTTCCACAACTCCAACTCTCTCATTCCAGGTGTATCAATAACCATTAAGCCTGATTCAAGAAATATCATCTGTCTATGGGTTGTGGTGTGTTTACCCTTTGCATCATCTTCACGAATTTCATTAACCCTCATAACCTGCTTGCCTGCCAAGGCGTTTACCAGGGAAGACTTTCCTACTCCTGATGATCCCAGTAGTACAATAGTTGCGTCTTCTTTTAAATAACTTCTTAAATCTTCAACTCCCTCCATAGTGTGAGAGCTTACTGGAAATATTTCTACTCCAAAAGCTACTTCCTTAATTGCATTGATATAATACGTAATATCTTCACAAATATCTGTTTTTGTTAGTACAATTACTGGCACTCCTCCACTTTCCCAAGCAGATACTATATATCTATCTAATCTTTTAAGATTGAACTCCTTGTTTAGGGAAGTTAGTATTAATACATAATCAAAATTACTTGCAACCACCTGCTGAGTTTTGTTAAATGAATCCAATCTTGAAAACAAGCTGAATCTGTTAAGCACCTTAATAATTGTGTCTTCACCATTTGGATTGTAATTAATAACTACAAAATCTCCCACTGCTGGAAAAGATACATTGTAATTATAAAATATTCCTGATTTTAGTACAGCCCTTCTTTCTCCATGCTGGCTTATTACCTTATACATGCCTTTATGAACTTCAGTTACTCTTCCAAGAGCATTATTCTCATTTAATTCTACTTCTTCAAACTTCTCAAACAAATTATACCTTTCAACTCCAAACTTCATCATATCCTCCAATTACAATAATAGATTCTTCCAAAAAAGAACACAAAAAAGCGCAGTATAACCACTTATCCATACTACGCAAAAAATCAAGTTCTATTTTAGATAGGTTAAACATTCTTAATGCATTATTTAATTCAGATTCACCTCTAATAATGTTCTCATAATACATCCCTCCTATCTACTACTGTACCCAGATAAATTATAATACCATATTAATACTATGTCAAATTAATTATTTGAAGAACTATTCACTTTTAATATCTTAACTTGAGAATAGATAAATAATCCTAAAGCAACCCAGATAAATGAAAAGCCAATCATTGAAGATATATCAAAAGCTTCCTTAAATACGAAAACACCTATTAACAATGAAATTGTAGGTGATAAAAATTGTATAAATCCAAGTACTGATAATGGTAATCTCTTTGCGCTTTCAGCATATAGTATTAATGGGGTTGCTGTTGCAATCCCACTAAGTAGTATCAGTGGTACCAAATAAAAGGGTAGGTTTCCTCTTATCCCCGTCCCAGTGACTTCAACAAAAATCAAGAAAATTAATGATGGTATTCCCACTATTAGTGTTTCAAAGGCTAAAGCAGTCAATGAATCCCACTTGGATCTCTTCTTTAACAATCCATAAACCGAAAAACTTGTGGCTAGAATTAGTGCAATAACTGGTACTCTTCCATACAATACTGTTTTTACTACTACTCCGATTATGGCTAATGCTAAGCCTAATTTTTGCAATTTTGTCATCTTCTCCTTGTATACAAGGCTACCAAATGCCGTCAACATAAGTGGATTGATGTAATACCCAAGGCTTGCCTCTACAACATAACCATTATTTACTGACCAAATGTAAAGCATCCAATTTATAGATATTGCTATAGCTGGAGCTATGAAGAATTTAATTGTTCGACCATCCTTTACCATTTTCGAGAAATTCTTCCAGTAATCCTTATAGATCATTATAAAAACTATGAACACAAACGACCACAAGACCCTATGAGCAAATATTTGATATGGACTAATGGCTCCAACTAATTTCCAATATAATGGTAGCATCCCCCACATGCCAAAGGATGCTACTCCAAATAATAAACCTAATTTATACTCTCTATTCTCCATTGTTTACCTCTTTAATAAGTTATTATTATCAATTATACACCTATAAAGAGGTTTTGCAAGAACAAGATTATTTATTGATTTGCTTTTCATATAAGATTACATAGTCTTTTAGGCTCATTTTAGAAAAAAGCTCTTCCAAAAGTGAATATGGAATTTTTGTCATATTCTTAAATCTTATACAACTCTTCCCCATGTCGAGTTTTGTAGAAACATGCTTAGGGTACTCCTCAATAAACCAATTTAACAAATTAGTATCCATATACATACCCATATGATAAATTGCTACATGATTTTTCTGAGATGCAAAACTTAGAAAAGGTAATGGTTCTCCTGGCTTTGGCAAGTATCCATCAGGATATATTTCCTTCGGAACAACATATCCAATCATATCATAGGATATAGTTTTTTGAAAATCTTCATCCAAGGAAGCATCAGCAATTTCTATAAGTTTGGTTATAACTTTAGCTCTATCGTCAGGTAACTTTTTAATATACTCATCAACTGAATTTACATCGTATCTCATAGTCTCTACTCCTCGTGGCTGAATTGCCATATTAAACCAAATTTATCCACCAGGGATCCATATAATTTGCTCCAAAATGTTTCTTGTAACTCCATATCAATTTTCCCTCCTTCTTTGAGCCTATCATATAGGTATCTGATCTCATCCATGTCTTTACTGACAATAGTTAGACTTGTATTATTACCCAGAATAAACTCCATGTCAGGTGAAAAATCGGAAAACATTATTGTAAGTCCCTGAATATTAAGATAGGTATGCATGACAAGATCTTTGACTTCTTCCCCTAATTCACCATTGTGACTTTCTCCATAGGTCATTATAATTGGTTTCTCCGTTTTGAAAATATCAGAATAAAAATTAACTGCCTCTCTGCAATTTCCATTAAAATTAATATAAGGGTTCAATGACATATGATTCACTCCTTTGGAGTGTTTTTACCCTAAAAATCATTTAATTCCACTTGTCAAAAAATAAATTAAACCAAATTGTAATCTTTGTATTTCACTTATTGGGTAACTATTTATTAAGAGGTGAGTTAAATGATAAAAAACAAAATGCTAATATTTCTATTAATTTTTGTCTTTATTCTTGGCAGCTTTAGCGCTGTATTGGGTCAAGAATTAGCAGAAACTATAAAAGTCATAAGAAACTATGTAACAATTTTAGTTAATGGTGAGGAAGTTGAGGTTGATAACTTTTTACACAATGGCACTACCTATGTACCCTTAAGAGCTATTTCTGAAATACTTGATAAAGAAGTAGGTTGGAATCAATACTCTAAAGATGTTACTATTACTGACCCTTATTATGACTTGGATAATTTATCAGATTTATTGCCAAGTACTAAAGACTACACTTGGAACTATTTTGGATTTGCAGAATATGGCCATACTATGATATTAAACAGTATTGTTGATACAAGTGAAATGAGAACATACACCATATCAGGTGAAGTTATGGATATGTCAGATGGTGAAAGTAACCTAGATTACTCCATAGATCTTGAGTATGTGATTGAGGGGAATAATTTGATTCAAAAAGTTGACTCACAAATTATGTTAGACTCAGATGTCCCTGAGATAATTTTAATCAAATCTCCTTTGATTGCAGGAACCTATTGGAATCAAACAGTTGAAACGCAAAATGGTGAAACAATTATCCTAAACTCTATGATAAGTTCAGTATCAATTAAAGAAAATAACATCAAGGAATATACTGTAATTTATGAAGATCCTAGTAGTCCTTACTATGAAAAAAGGATAATAAGAGAGGGTGTTGGAGTTATATCCTTCGAAAAATTAATTACATTAAATGGTGACTCTTTCCCCATAGGTTACCAGCTATATAATCCTGAAGATGTAGATGAGGCCACAATTAGCCTATACTTTTCTGATAGTAATGCAGAAAAGGTTGTAAAAGAGACAAGGACTATCGATGTTTATAACAAAGAATATGCCTACTACACCCTTTTAGAACTTATTAAAGGTCCTTTTACGAGTAATCTATATAAAACTATCCCAGAAGAAACAAAAGTTCTAAATCTAATTCTTGAGGATGGTATATTGACCATAGACTTTTCCAAGGAATTTCTTGAGAATCATTGGGGTGGAGCTGCAGGAGAAAGTATGACACTTAACTCTCTAGCTGCCACTATGACACAGTTTGATACTGTTAAAGGAATAAAAATCCTTGTTGAAGGCCAAGGGGATATAATTATTGAGCATATATTACTTGATGGTATAATTTACCCAGACCCTACAATGATTCAAAATTAAAGTAATAATATGAGAAAAATAATACTTTCAAGCTCACTTATTCTTATCATCATAGTTGTTTTTTCCTTGACTTATTTTGGCAGTGCACTACTTCAAGAAGAAAATACTATGCAAATACTATTTTCTATAAGCAAACTTCATCTAACTAGTACAGATGCTGTATTAGTTGAGGGTCAAGATACAAATCATACTTTTGTATCTAAAACTAAGGATGATATAGAAAAAATTATTGTTGAGAAGCTTAGTGAGGATAAGTGGTCATACAAGGAACAGATGGGTTCAGCTTATATATTCACTAAAGGTGATGATACTAAAACCATAAGTACAAGATTATTCACAAAACATTATTTTTTATGGGAAATACCCACTCAATAGTAAAATTTGAGGACATATCACTTAAGATATGTCCTTATTCTCTACTTTTAATTATTTAATAGGTTAGATCTCGTTATTGAATGTATCCCAATTGCTTAAATCCCCCGTTTCAAAACCTAGATAAAACCAGTAACTCCTCTGCTCAGAAGTTCCATGGGTAAAACTATCTGGTACCACATATCCTCTAGCTGCTTTTTGGATAGCATCATCTCCCACAGCTTCAGCTGCTCTAATTGCCTCTTGAATATCTCCAGCTTCTAAATATCCCATATCTTCAACCCAATTAGCCCAAACTCCAGATAGGTAGTCTGCTTGTAGCTCAAATCTAACAGAAAACTGATTATATTCTTCTTGAGACACCCTACTTCTAATATCTTGCATTTGTTCAGTTATTCCAAGAAGTGTTTGTACATGATGACCAACTTCATGACTTACAACATATGCTATGGCAAAATCACCAGCTGCCTTGTACTTGGTTCTTAGTTCTTCAAAGAAATCCAAGTCTATATATACTGTTTGATCTCCAGGACAATAAAATGGTCCTACGGCAGATGATGTACTGCCACATGCAGAGCTTACATAATCATGATACAAAACTAATTTAGGTTCTTGATATTCTCTATCTAGATCGTCAAATATTTCCCCCCAAACATACTCAGTATCAGCAAGTATTACACTAATAAATTCTGCCATCTCTTTATCTTCTTCTGTTTCTACATATGTGCTGTTACCACCAGATTGGTTTAAGTACCCTAAATTCTGAAGAACTGCTTCTGGTCCACCAAATATTAGACTAATTAATAGTATAATTATCGCTCCAGCACCACCAATAGATGCTCCTCTTCTTCCGCTACTGGATGCTCTTCTATCATCAACATTGCTGCTTTTTTTTCTACCTTGCCACTTCACAACTATCCCCCCTTTGTGATTCTATATCTCAAATATACCCACTTTTTTATCAAAATCTCTTGTTAAGAATACTCATATATATTCTAATAATCGGGGTATGCTCAATCGGGCTAATTTAGAGATTATTTATCCTGTTTCATTCAAAATAGCCATTTCCTTCGCAGAGAATTTATGCTTTTTTGAAGAGTCTATATTTACACATTTTAAAGGACAAAAAAAAGAAGCCTTTGACAAAGCTTCGATTTTTATAGATTTTTAATTTTAAGGCACAGTACATAAATTATGCGACTTATTTAAATTTAATCTCTTATTAACTTACATTAATTAGTGTTTAATGACTTTCGACATAGTGTTGAAATAAAACCTAGACTAAATATTATAAACATTAAGACATAAGAAATTAGAATAATTGAATTGCCACTATTGTTTGCAAATATTGATGAGATAAATACCCCCAAATTCATAAATGCCATTGGATATGCTTCAGATAGACCTACTATAAAGGAACTCTTACTGGCATTATCTAACAAGCTAGATTGCCAAAAGTATAGACTGATTGAAATACCCCATACAATATTTCCCAATATAAAGCTTCTTATAGAAGACATATTTAACCTGCTAAATACTCTTCCCACATAAAACCAATAAACTATACCACTACCATATATCCAAATTGACAACATAATACTACCTAAACTCAAATATAACTGATTATCTTCAATGGTACCACTTGTCAATAATTTTTCAATAATAAACCCTATTACTAACGGTAATAATACTAATACAATCAACTTGGATAGACTGTTCTTTTTTAAGTACATTCCGTACCTCCTTGAATATCTATTATAGTAGCTAGCGGCTTCTTCTATTATAGTATATCACAAAAATGGATATATTGTTCCAACTAGCTCTAACTATTTGTTTAATTAGGTTTTTTTGATGATTTTTCTGTGAAGCAAAGGCAAAAAAGAATAAAAAAAGCATATAAAGTGAGTTACTAACCACAATATATGCTAGTTGAAATGATTAATTATACAATATCTTGTATGCTAACAGTCGTACCCCTCTAAACGGAACATATAATAATACTCCTTCCTCTGTAGGTAGGAGATGAATTACTAAATATCTCTACAAAACACTTGTTCGACTAAGCTAGCTGTGATATACTCATATCAAGGAGTTGAGTATGATGAACAGAGCTTATAAATATA
>Ga0265293_10002142_pt1 | contig 40820 bp, 37 predicted proteins | sample Munlanlewell138R_FD_192505 | JGI IMG/M metagenome (GOLD analysis project Ga0265293, IMG submission 192505) | Leachate microbial communities from a municipal landfill in Southern Ontario, Canada - Leachate well 138R | ecosystem: Engineered > Solid waste > Landfill > Unclassified | place: Canada...
CAGCAACAGAAGTTCTTTTTATCTCAACTTCATCGAGTACCTTACTGATTCTCTCCCAGTCTATCAATTCCTCAATGTCTTTAAGAAAGTGTTTACGGCTTGCCAGGCGGCGAGATATCTCCTGATCAGCGAGGGTTATTAATTGCTTTTCCATATTAAGCTCCTGTGTTATTATTTAATACAATTAAAATAAATGTATCTTGCTTGTCAAGAACTATTTAGCCACAGTTTTGCCTATTTATGTGCAACGGTCTTTGATAGGAGATTTTTAAAGATGAGCGATAACTCAAAGGAGTACGTAGCTATTGACCCAGCAGAGGATAAAAGAAGTCCTGAAAAGACTAAAGAGTATATGCTTAGTAAGGGATATCGACCTTACCGTTCTCCGAGTGGTAAAATTCGTTGGCTTCATCCCAGCTCTGCTATCTTTAGAAAGTATAGTCGCAACAAGAATAATGCTTTTTATGTGTACGACCAGTTTGATAACAGGCATTTACGTCCTTGGATTAAAAGGACTATCTTTGTTGGAACATTAGTTATTGTTATAGCGATTCTCATTTTCAGGTTCAGACTTTACGAATACTTTATCTAAAAGAAATAGATGTTAGATTATAGATATATTGTCGACTAAATAAGTCGTTACGACACCATTTTCCTTGCCTTATTAAGGTGAATTTATAAACTTACCTACCATAGAGTATATAGAGATAAAAACAATGATGGAGTAATAATGAAAATACTTTTAACGAATGATGATGGGATTGAAGCTCCTGGATTAAATATCTTAGCCGATGCCTTAATTAAAGAGGGGTATGAACTTATAATTGTAGCGCCTGAAATAGAAAAAAGCGCTTCCTCTCAGTCCATAACAACTCACAACCCCCTCAGAGTTGTAGAGAGAAGTAAGAATCGATATGCTGTTAGTGGCAGCCCTTCAGACAGTGTTATCATTGCTTGCGAAGTGATTCTTAAGGAGAAGGTAGACTTGGTCGTTTCAGGTATTAATGGGGGTCCTAATATAGGTGAAGATGTGCTTTACTCTGGAACGGTTGCAGCTGCAATAGAGGGGATGCATTTCGGTTATCCAGCAATCGCCGTGTCTCTTAACTCGAGAGAGGATGAGTACTTTCAAAGTGCCGCTCAAGTGGTGGTAGACCTGCTTGCAAAAGGTGCTTACAATATTACAAAAGAAAAGGCCATATTGAATGTCAACGTGCCAGCCCTCCCTTTTGAAGAAATAAAAGGTTATCGGTTGACTAAAACAGGCCGTAGAAGCTATGTAGACTTAGTAATAGAAAGCACTGACCCGAGAGGTCGCACAATATATTGGTTAGGAGGGGATAAACCTAAATGGGTACCTGAAGAGGGTACAGATATAGAGGCTTTAAAAGATGGTTTTGTTGCGATATCACCGTTGACACCGAACTACAATAACTTCTCTCTGTTTCCACAGTTCCAACAGTGGATCGATGATAATAAATCATAAGCCAAGAACAGGTTTGAATAGATTATGAGATATGATGACCAAAGAAGCTGGATGGTTAATAAACACCTAATCCCACGTAAAATTGATAACAAGAAGTTGTTAGAAGCCTTTTATAAAGTTCCTCGACACCTATATGTACCAGATAGATTTAGACGCTTCGCCTATGAAGACTATCCGCTCGATATAGGACACGGACAAACAATCTCCCAACCTTACATGGTTGCCTATATGCTTGACCTGCTGAATATTGAAAATAGCGACAAGGTATTAGAAATAGGAACTGGTTCTGGGTATCAAACTGCCATTTTAGCTGAGTTAGCGGCTGAAATATATACAGTTGAAAGAATACCGGAGTTGATGATTACTGCGCGTAATATCCTTGATGAACAGGGATATAAGAATATATATTATAGGGTAGGAGATAGAACAAAAGGGTGGGAGAAAGCTTACCCGCCGACCCAAGAGTTCGATAAAATAGTAGTCTCAGCAGCCTCTCCATCAGTCCCTCAGTCTTTAATAAATCAGCTCGCTGAAAGGGGGCTTTTGGTAATACCGGCCGGTGCAAGAAGGTCACAAGATTTGATTCTGATTGAAAAGAGAAATGGTGAGACAATAGAGACGAGGCATGGTGGCTGTACATTCGTACCACTTATTGGCAGTGAGGGGTGGGATGCCGAATAGCTATACACTTAAAATATTTCTGATTCTCCTTCTGTTTGGCTACTCTATAGCACTCTTTTCTTTAGAGCAGAACGTTGAAAAAGTACCAGAAGACTTTTCTGACTCTGGCTTTAAATACCGTATTACCTCTGCTATCAATGAAGTTTTCTCTCCTGAGCTGACGATAGTAATTATCTCGATGCTACCTGTCATAGAGTTGAGAGGGGCTATACCGATAGGCATAAACTACTTTGGAATGAAGCCGCTCCCAGTATTCATATTAAGTGTAGTTGGTAATATGATACCGATTTTTTTCGTGCTACTCTTTTTCGACTTAGTAACTATAGTGTTTAGCAAAAACCGTTTTCTGAAAGCGTTGTTAGATAAGCTATTTGACAGAGCCAGGAAGAAGAGTGAGTCAATAAAAGAGTACGAAGAGTTAGGGCTGATCTTTTTTGTGGCAGTTCCACTACCAATAACCGGTGGTTGGACAGGCTCACTTATAGCGTATTTATTGGGCTTCCGCTTTTGGCGGTCGATCCTCTGTATATTCTTAGGTGTTTTGTTGGCGGGAGTAGTTGTCACTCTCCTCAGTATATTAGGTTGGTGGGGGGCAATAATTGCCTTGACTCTGTTATCCCTATTAATTTTAAGAAGAGTATTAAAGATTAAACGTAGTTCAGTGAAGGAATAAGGAACGGATATGGGAATATTGGACAAATGTTATAGTTTTGTTGATGCCGATCACGTACGGCAGTTAGGATTTTATCCCTATTTTCGAGTAATAACGTCAGAACAAGATACTGAAGTTTTGGTCAATGGCAAGAAGATGTTGATGTTGGGCTCTAATAGTTACCTCGGCTTAACTAATCATCCAAGAGTCAAGGAAGCAGCAATTAAAGCTATAGAAAAATACGGCTCTGGATGTGCTGGTTCACGCTTTTTGAATGGAACCTTAGATATCCATATAGAGCTTGAAGAGGCTTTAGCGAAACTGGTAGGGAAAGAGGGAGCTTTGGTGTTTGCTACCGGCTACCAGGCAAACTTAGGAGCGATTGCCAGTATAGTCGGAAGAAATGAATATGTGATCACCGATAAATATGATCACGCCTCGATTATAGATGGGGCTCGACTATCGTATGGTGAAATGCTCCGATATGCACACAACGATATGAGTAGCCTCAAAAGAGCACTTGAAAAGATTGGAGGAGCTAATGCCCTCGTCGTTGTAGATGGTATCTTTAGTATGGAGGGGGATATAGCAGATCTTCCTAACATTATCACCCTTTGTGAAGAATACGGTGCATCTTTGATGGTGGACGAAGCACACTCTTTAGGGGTGCTACACAGTAGTGGGGCAGGGGCAGCAAAACACTTCGATATAGTTGATAGAACCGATATTATAATGGGTACTTTTAGTAAGTCTCTCGCCTCCGTCGGTGGCTTTGTTGCAGCTGATGCAAAGGTGATTGATTATATGAAGCACTTTGCACGCTCGCTTATTTTTAGTGCATCACTCCCTCCAGCTTCAGCGGCGAGTGTACTTGAAGCGCTTAAGATAATGGCAGAAGAGCCAGAAAGAATAGAAAAGCTGTGGCAAAACACCCATTTTATGATGAACTCTTTTAAAGAAATGGGTTATGACACAGGTGTTTCAACTACACCGGTGATTCCTCTTCATACAGGTGATATGATGACAACCTTCAAAATGTGGAAGCAATTGGCTGATGAAGGGGTATTTGTGAATCCAGTGGTACCACCTGCAGTTCCACCTAACAGCTGTTTAATAAGGTGTAGCTTTATGGCAACTCATACAAAAGAGCAGCTTGAATTCGGCTTAGATAAATTCAAAAAGATCGGGAAAGAGTTAGATGTTATCTAAAGCGTAAGTTTTTTGTAACGCTTTAATGGATGAATTAGCAGAGAGATAGAGCAGAATAGCCCTTGCTTTTGAGTCATTACGTTAAAAAATTGTTTGACAAGAAAACAGGGTATGTCTATATGGCTCCACTGAATGTTTATACGCGGGGGCGTAGTTCAGTTGGTTAGAACGCCTGCCTGTCACGCAGGAGGTCGCGAGTTCGAGTCCCGTCGCTCCCGCCATTTTTTTGCCCAAAATTCGGTATACTACCTACTTACTATCACCTGTGCGTATTCCACCTTATTTAGTCATTATCCGACTCGATAAATATTGTTTGACTATATTCAACCTAATATTATCCTATCCTTACAGTGTGGACTACTACACTGCTCGAAATTCAATAGGGGTTAATATGGAAATAAAGTTTAGAGACGTAGGACGTGGTATAGTTGCAGCGAGAGCGAGTATAGAGCTTGAGTCAGGAGTACAGATAAACGAGGTAACTATACTTAAGAGGGGCCCCAATTTAGAAATAGAGTTTCCACAAAAGAGCTTCAAGGGGCAGGACGGGCGTATACATTTTGTTGACATTATTACCTTTGATACTGAAGAGAAGAGAATTGTTTGGGAACTTGAGATCAAAGAACAGTATCAAGAATGGCGCAAGCAAAACAGACCCGTATCGGTGTATGAAAACCCAGACTATGAATTTTAAGAAAGGACTGTAAATGGAGTCAACCAAGAAAGTTAAAGAGCGCGTATTTATAATCGGTCTTTACACAGGTAAGGAAGACAAACAGGAATATGAAAACACAATAGTGGAGTTAGAGCACTTATGTAAGACTGCTGATGCTCAAGTTATTGATGTATTTGTACAACAGTTAGACAAACCTAATGCCTCAACGTATATAGGTAAAGGCAAAATAGAAGAGATTAAAGAGAGGACGAAAGAGGACGAGGTTGATACACTCATATTCAACGATAATCTTTCACCTGCTCAAGCCAGAAATATTGCCCGGATAACAGAATGCAATATAGTCGATAGAACTGAGCTCATTCTGGATATTTTCGCTACCCACGCTAAAACGAAACAGGCAAAGATGCAAGTAGAGTTAGCTATTCTGCAATACAACTACTCAAAGCTAAGAAACCTATGGCAACACTTCTCAAGAATTGAAGGGGGGATAGGGACAAGGGGCCCAGGGGAGACTCAGATCGAGCTTGACCGCCGAGAGATTCAGAAGAAGATTAGTAAACTCAAAGAGCGAATCAAAGAGGTCGAAAGAGTCTCAGTAGTTAAGCGAAAGAAGAGAAAACAGTTTGAAAATGTTGCTTTGGTAGGCTACACCAATGCAGGCAAATCTACCCTTTTCAACCGACTTACAGGAGAACAAAGATACGTTGCTAATAAACTGTTTGCAACATTAGACTCAACGACAAGAGCGCTCGACACTAAAGAGAGTGATCGGATCGTTTTATCAGACACAGTCGGTTTTATTAGAAAGCTGCCACACACTTTGGTGAGCTCTTTTCACTCTACCCTTTTAGAGGTTACTGAAGCGGACTTACTTCTTCACGTTGTGGATGTATCACAGCCCGACATTGAGGCTTATATTAACTCGGTTAACGAGGTGTTAAAAGAACTTGGTGCAGACAACAAAGAGATATTGTATGTCTTTAATAAATTCGACAGTTTAGAGGATAACATTCAAAAGAAGATGCTCAAGAAATCGCTCGAGTTAAAATATCACAACACCATTTTCATCTCGGCCAAATATGACCAAGATTTTGATGAGTTGAAAGAGATGATAGTGCAGCTATTAAGGGAGTCTAAAAAAGAGTCGGTAGTTCGCATACCTACAGAGCTTAAAAATCTTCTTTCTTATATAGAGTCTGACATCGACATCGTAATGCGTGAGTTTGACCAACTAACTATAGAGCATGTCATTACAATCAGGGCGAGCAAAGAGGATACTAAAAATATTATCAAACAGATAGAAGAGTACAAACTAAAGAAATATATCAACGAATAACAAGTATAGGAGGAATGAGATGATTAGTGATTTAAATCAAATCCTGTCAACGAGTATCAAAGGGATGAAAAAGTCTGCAATTCGTGAGTTATTAAAGCTAACCTCGGATCCAGAAATTATCTCTTTTGCGGGTGGGCTTCCAGCTTCAGAATCTTTCCCAGTCAAAGAATTAAACGAAGTAATTGCTAAAGTTATGAGGGACGAACCAGCCTTAGCTCTTCAATATGGTTCAACAGAGGGCGACAATCTTTTAAGAACGCTTTTAGTTGAGAGATATCGTAAAGAGGGGTTGGATATTTCTCTTAAGAATTTAATTATCACCACTGCTTCACAGCAAGCGCTCGATCATATTGCCAAGATCTTTGTCAACAGAGGTGACAAAGTTATTGTTGGTCTACCTTCTTACTTAGGTGCTCTCGGTGCGTTTAATAGCTATGGTGCTGATATGGTTGGTATCCCATTGGATGAATACGGTATGAGTGCCGAAATCTTAGAAGAAGAGCTTAAAAAGCTTAAAGCTATGAACCAAAAGCCAAAGTTCATCTATGTTATACCAGATTTCCAGAACCCATCAGGTATTACAATGCCAAAAGAACGTCGCTTAGAGATAATTGATATCGCTAAGAGATACGACGTATTAATCGTTGAAGATAGCCCTTACAGAGAGTTAAGATTCGAAGGTGAGCCAGTTCAAACTATGTATGCATTGGATAACACCGAGCAAGTTATTACTTTAGGAACTTTCTCAAAAATCTTTGCTCCTGGCTTTAGAATTGGCTGGGTCATTGGTAACGAAGACATACTTGATAAAATCGTAACAGCTAAGCAAAGCTCTGACTTATGTACCCCACCATACACTCAAAGAATTGCAGCCAGATACCTTGAAGCAGGTCATTTAGATACTAATATCAACAATATTATAGATTTATATCGTGACAAGCGTGACGGTATGTTGAATGCTTTCCGCGAGTATATGCCAAAAGAGGTACATTGGACTGAGCCAGATGGTGGGCTTTTCTTATTCGTCACCTTGCCAGAGCATATGGATTCTGAGAAACTATTTATGGAAGCGATTAAGCAGAAGGTTGCGTTTGTTTCCGGCACAAGTTTCTACTGTAATGGTGAAGGCAAAAACACTATGAGGATCAACTTCTCATACTCTTCAAAAGAGGTTAACATTGAAGGCTCTAAGAGATTAGCCAAGGTAATCAAAGACAACTTATAATCAATCTATAGAGAGGGGTGTGTGTTTTTCCACACCCCTTTATATTCATCAAGGAGGTTTACTAATGGAGAATAGTCAAAACATTGTTGAGTTTATTAAAAAGAACAGTTTGTCTAAGTATTTTGAGCTATTGCCGGGCTTCATTCATAATATTAACACCCCTTTGATGAGTATTTCAGGTAGAATGGAGTTAGTTCAATTTAAGCATCCTGAGATTAAAGGTATAACTCAGATGTTGGAGCAAGTTGAAAGACTTAATATGATGGTTGACAACCTGAAAACAATGATAGAAATGGATAGAGATGAGGAGGCAAAGAGTATAAACCTTAAGACCTTTTTCGCCTCATTAGATCAGTTTCTCCACCTCTATATGCCCTATAAACACAAGATTAAACATACACTTGAAATTGATGAAAATGTCTCTATATTTGCCAAACCATTCAACTTTTTGAACGGTATGTTCGAAATCTTTAGCCACGCTATAAAAAATATGCCGAATGGGGGAAACTTAAGCCTCACAGCACAAGCGAGTAACGGTAAAGTTCTCATTACTCTTAAAAGAGATGGAGATGTGATCGATGCAGATGTTTTGCAAAAAATTAGTTCAGATACGGCGACTTTTGAGTTAGGCACCCCATACACCGGTCTTTTAGTTGCTAAAGTACTTATGAAGGATATGAATGGCAGCTTAACCGTTTTAAGCTCTGACGACTCGACAGAGTATAAGGTGGAAGTTTAGTCAGTAAATGGCGGAGAGTCAGGGATTCGAACCCTGGGTCCCCGTGAAGGGACAACGGTTTTCGAGACCGCCCCGTTCAACCGCTCCGGCAACTCTCCACTATCTTTTACTTTTAAAAAATTCTTTCAGTAGTTCAGAGCACTCAGTACTCTTTACCCCTCTGATTATTTTCGGGTTATGATTGAGCTGTCGGTCAGCTGGTATATTATAGAGTGAGCCAACAGCGCCCGTCTTGCCATCAAACGCACCAAACACAACAGTTCCAACTCTCGCTAAAACTATTGTACCTGCGCACATCGAGCAAGGTTCCAGAGTCACGTAGAGCGTAAAATCGTAAAGATATTTTTCACCTTTACTAATAATCTCTTCAATCACTAATTTTTCAGCGTGTGCAGTAGGGTCAGACATCTGTCTTGTTCTATTATGGTTTTGGGCGATAATTGAACTCTCTTTAACCAGTATTGCGCCGACAGGTATTTCATTCTCTTCGAGTGCTTTTTCAGCCTCTTTTAAGGCGAACGACATCCAATAATCGTGAGTTAAGTAGCTCTTCATAGGTTTATTTATCTACTCTTCTCCCTATAGAGTAGTGTGTAAATCCTAACTTTTTCATCTCATCGGGGTCGTATTGATTTCTACCGTCAAAGATGACAGGTGTTTTCAATGCTTCCTTAATTCGAGCAAAGTCTGGGTAGCGGAACTGGTGCCATTCTGTGATTAAAAGAAGTGCATCTGCATTTTGTGCTGCATCATAGCTGTTTTCAGTATAAGTGATCTTGTCGTTTCCAGCAAACACTCTTTTAGCTTCAGTCATAGCAATCGGATCGTAAGCTTGAATTTTAGCGCCGGCAGCGGTAAGTGCGTTGATAATAACGATTGATGGTGCTTCTCTCATATCGTCAGTTTGTGGCTTAAAGGAGAGCCCCCACACGCCGAATGTTTTACCTGTAAGGTTTTCACCGAAGTGTTGTTTAACCTTATCAACGAGCACCTTTTTTTGATTGAAGTTCACCTCTTCCACTGCGCTCAATATCTTTAGTCTATATCCATTATCTACGCCTGTCTTAATCAACGCTTTAACGTCTTTAGGGAAACAGCTCCCTCCGTATCCGACTCCGGGGTAGATAAATTTATACCCTATTCTGGTATCAGAGCCGATGCCGTTACGTACTTCAGCTATATCTGCACCGGTCAGTTCACAGAGCTTGGCAATCTCATTAATAAAAGATATTTTAGTAGCCAGCATAGCATTTGCAGCGTACTTAGTCATCTCAGCCGATTTGACAGACATAACCAGCACTCGGTCGTTACTCCTATTAAAAGGTGCGTAGAGGGTTTTCATGATTTCAGCAACTTTGAGGTTATCGGTACCGACTACAACGCGGTCGGGCTTCATAAAGTCTTCAATTGCATTCCCCTCTTTGAGGAACTCGGGGTTAGAGACTACGTCAAAATCTATGTTTACCCCTCTCTCTGCTAAAGTATCTGTCACTACATTTTCGACAAGTTTAGCAGTTCCCACCGGAACAGTCGATTTGGTGACTATTATTCTATAATCATTCATACAGGAGGCTATTTCCTTAGCCACGGCTAAGACGTTTGACAAATCGGCAGATCCATCTTCTTCTGGCGGAGTCCCCACCGCAATAAAGCAGAGGAGCGACTTACCCACAGCTTCTTTTAGATCGGTAGTAAATAAGAGTCTACTATCCTGATGATTACGGACTACCATTTGTTCCAAACCAGGCTCGTAAATAGGGATTATACCTTCATTTAGCTGCTTGATTTTAGTCTCGTCATTGTCAACACAGATTACTTGGTTACCCATCTCAGCAAAACAAGTGCCGGTCACTAATCCGACATATCCACTTCCGATTACAGTTAAGTTCATATTACCTCTCCATTTGAATCGTTTCTTAACGGTGTTTACTTTACATTATTTATTTTTAGAGGTAATTGTCAACCTAATGATTAGGGCTTCTTCGGTAATGGGAGTGGGGAGAGGTGAGGGAGAGCTACTTATTTTGGGAAAGACTACCCTCTACTAATATAAGGGGTTACACGGGTAGTCTTTTCTGAAACTATTTTAGTTTGGTATAAGATGGTTGAATATAAAACGTTGTGGGTAGATTGATAAGCTAAATTAGAATTCTTCATTTAGCTCAAGAAGTTCAACCTCTCTGTCTGATAATACTTCCAACTGGTTACTCTCTGCCTTCACTGCTACAGCTTGTTTAAGCATATTAACTTGGATTACGACCTCTTTAATGTTTTTGGTATCGGCCACTTTACCTATAACCCCTTTGAGTGGTCCAGAAATAAATCTAACAAACTTCCCTTTTTCGATATAATGATGCTCCGTCATTTCGATCTTATTATCTCGAATTCTGTGAATTGCTTTCAGCTCTTCCAGGAAGTGTCGTTCATTTCTAATAGTGAGGAAGCTTACGGTGTGTCCGGAGTTGGTGAGGGTCTGTCTTTCAACTTGAGGGAATCTGATAAAGATATAGTTACTGAACAGCGGTTTGGTATAGACAACTTTTTTTCTCTCATATTCTTTATGGCTTTCTATGAGCGGGAGGTAGTAAGTTATCCCATTTTTATGAGCATATTCAGCTAATTTCTTTTCTCTTTTAGGTTTTGTGTAGACGGTATACCATTTTTCACTCTCTACTTCGACCAGCTCACCATAAAGCTCAGGGTATTCAAATTTTACATCTGCCACTTCAAGACCTTAGATTGATTTAATATCGGTAGTGTTCCGGTTTGTATGGTCCTTCTAAAGGCACGCCTATATACTCAGCCTGTTTTAGGGTAAGTTTTGTCAATTTGACCCCCAGTTTATCTAAATGTAATTTGGCAACTTCTTCATCCAAGTGTTTTGGGAGTGTATGAACTCCGAGGGGATAATTGTTTTGCCAGAGGTCAATTTGAGCTAAGACTTGGTTAGTGAACGAGCAACTCATCACGAAGGAGGGGTGTCCTGTTGCATTGCCAAGGTTAACTAATCTACCTTCTGAAAGGAGGATGATAGCTTTATTATTTGGTAGGTGAATAAGGTCGACTTGTGGTTTGATATTCTCTTTAATAACCCCTTTGAGAGCATAAAGTTCATCTACTTCTATCTCATTATCAAAGTGTCCGATGTTACAGAGTATAGCGTTGTTTTTCATCCTTAAAATGTCTGCTACTGTAACTACTCCACAGTTTCCTGTAGCGGTCACTATTATATCGGCTTCTTCAACGACTTGATCAAGCGTTTCCACCTGATACCCTTCCATAGCAGCTTGGAGGGCACAGATCGGGTCTATTTCGGTGACAATTACTCTCGCTCCGAAACCACGCATAGACTGTGCACACCCTTTCCCAACGTCTCCAAATCCACAAACTACTACTACTTTACCGGCTATCATTATATCAGTACCACGTTTAATGCCGTCGGCAAGTGATTCTCGGCAACCGTAAAGGTTATCAAATTTTGACTTAGTTACCGAGTCGTTGACATTGATTGCGGGAAAGAGAAGTTTGTTTTCTTTAAACATTCTATAGAGCCGGCTAACTCCGGTAGTAGTCTCTTCGCTGACCCCTTTGATTCTCTCGATCGACTTATGCCAGATAGTAGGGTCATTTTCGATCATAGGTTTAAGTAAGTTAAAGATGATTAACTTATCTTTTTCTTCAGGGTGAGGTGGAGTAATAGAACCTTTTACTTGGTATTCTTTCTCTAACTGATAGGCGTAATGGAGCACAAGTGTCGCATCTCCGCCGTCATCTACTAAGATATCTGGTCCTTCTCCGTTGGGGTAGAGTAAAGCTTTGATAGTACAATCCCAGTATTCTTCATTAGTCTCACCTTTCCAAGCGAAAACAGGTATACCAGCCTGAGCGATAGCGGCAGCTGCGTGATCTTGTGTTGAAAAGATGTTGCAGCTTGCCCAGCGGACTTGTGCGCCGAGCGCGACAAGTGTTTCGATCAGCACGGCGGTTTGGATAGTCATATGTAGACTACCGCTAATTTTGGCACCGGCGAGAGGTTTGCTCTCTTGGTATTTATCTCTAAGTGCCATCAGTCCTGGCATTTCAGCTTCAGCCAGCCGAATTTCGGTTCTCCCAAAATCGGCCAGCTTAATATCTTTGATTTTATAATCGTTCATTCTTATCTGTTTCTATCTCTATCTCGATTGTAGTCTCTTCTTCCGCCGCTACTTCTATCTCTTCCACGGTCACGATTGCCACCATAGCTACGTGATTCGGAGCTACTTCTCTCACTGCTACCTGTAGGATTGTTTACATACATTTCATTACCGGCAACACCTTTCATTGAGAGTTGTATTTTGCCACGGTCAGCTCCGGTAAATTTAACCTTAACCGGGTCTCCTACTTTGATAAAGTCTTGAGCATTTTCCACTCGAGAAGTGTGGAGTTGAGAGACGTGTACAAGCCCTTCTTTAACTCCGCTCATAAACTTAACAAATGCGCCGAATGGCTCCACTCTACTTACAGTACCATCGTATATAGCTCCCATTTCAGGGTCTTCAGTTAGGTCTCTTATTTTCTGTTTAGCTTGCTCTATTGCAGCACCGTTTGACGAGCTGATGTTGACAGTACCGTCATCAGAGATATCGATACTTACTTTCGTCTCTTCGATAATACTTTTGATCATCTTTCCACCCGGTCCAATAATGGTTCCAATTTTGTCTTGGTCTACCTTAAAGCTTTCTATTCTTGGAGCGTATTGGGAGACCTCTTTACGTGGCTCAGAGATGGTCTGTTTCATTATATTGAGGATATGGAGTCTCGATTTCTTGGAGATATTGAGTGCTTCTAACATTAAGTCTTTAGAGATACCTTCAATCTTTATATCCATCTGTACAGCTGTGATTCCATCTTCTGTACCGGTAACTTTAAAGTCCATATCGCCAAGGTGGTCTTCCATTCCGATGATATCGGTCAAGATAGCAGATTTGCCACCCTCCATAACGAGTCCGTTAGCAACACCTGCCACCATCTTCTTAATGGGTACTCCAGCGGCCATTAGTGCCATACATCCACTACATACAGAGGCCATAGATGATGAGCCGTTAGATTCGGTAATATCAGAGACTACTCTAATGGTATAGGGGAACTCTTCTTTATTTGGCATAACAGCTTCAAGTGCTTTTTCAGCTAAAGCCCCGTGTCCTAACTCTCTACGTCCAGGTGCTCTCATAAAACCAGCTTCACCGACGCTATAGGGTGGGAAGTTATAGTGCAAGAAGAATTGTTTTTTATACTCTTCTTCTAATCCATCGATAATCTGTTCATCGGTTCCTGAGCCTAAGGTAACAGTGCCGATAGACTGTGTTTCTCCTCTGGTAAAAAGGGCTGAGCCGTGTACTCTTGGGAGTAGGTCGATTTCACAGTTGATAGGTCTAATTTCGTCAAGTCCGCGACCATCAGCACGTCTATGCTCATTAACCACTGCTTCACGGAAGTACTTATAGGTCAAGTTCTCAAAGATCTGCTTGAGTGTTTTTTCCTTTTCTTCGTACTCTTTTTCCTCTAACTTTTCTTTATATTGGTCAAGCATACGTTGTTTAAGCTCATCCAATGTATTCCCTCTTTCAAGTTTACCCGAGATTTTAGTAGCGTTATTAATGTCAGCACCAAAGGCTTCATCTACTTCATTAGTAAACTCTTCTGGTATAATGTCTAACACTACTTCCATTTTAGGCTTAGCCGCTTCTGCGATGAACTCTCTTTGGATTTCGATCATTTCTTTAATAGTTTCGTGACCGAAATAGATAGCTTCCATTATTTTCTCTTCACTAATCTCAAGGGCTCCTGCTTCTATCATTACGACAGATGTATCAGTCCCGGCAACTGTAAGGTCGAGTACTGATTCTTGCATCTCTTCTATAGTAGGGTTAACTACTAATTCATCGTCTATTAGTCCGACGGAGACGCTTGATAGCGGGCCATTAAACGGTATTTCTGAGATACCGAGGGCGAGAGATGCGCCAAAGATTCCGAGCATTGCCGGATCATTTTCGTCATCGTAAGAGAGGGGTGATATTACAACGTGTACCTGATTTCTGAAACCTTCAGGAAATAGAGGTCTTATGGCTCTATCTACCAGTCTACAGGTAAGAGTTGCTTGGGTTGACGGCTTTGTTTCTCTTTTGAAAAAGCCACCTGGTATTTTACCCGCTGCATACATTTTTTCCACTAAATCCACTGTTAGCGGAAAGAAATCAGTCCCTTCTGCAACTGTCGGTGAAACTGTAACTGTTACCAATATTACTGTCTCGCCATAAGTTAGATATATAGCCCCACTGGCTTGTCTTGCTATTCTTCCAGTCTCGATTGTTAAAGTTCTTCCAGCAAGCTCAAAACTTTTCTTAATTATTTTTTGTTCATTCATACTTTCTTCTTATACTCCCTATTTCCTTTGATTCTCCATTTTTTCTTCCAAAACAGCAGTAAATACCTCTAAATATGCGAAATAGAGGGCTTTTTTAGGAAAAATAAAAAAGGAAGCGTTGAGCTTCCTTATCTTCTTAAACCTAACCTGCCGATCAGGCTGCGGTACCTTTCGATATCGGTATCTGCGAGATAGCCTAAAAGTCTCTTTCTCTGTCCGATAAGGATAAGTAGGCTACGCCTGGTGTGAAAATCTTTTTTATAAACCTTTAAATGTTCTGTTATCTGTTTAATTCTTGCGGTTAATAGCGCAACTTGTACTTCCGGCGAACCGGTATCTGAATCATGGAGTCTGAACTCTGCCATGATAGCCTCTTTGGCTTCACTTGATAAGGGCATATTACCTCCTATTACTATGTATTGAGTTATTATTTCTACTCCAATAATCTTGTAAAGGATTTTTTTGCATTACTACCAGTTTTGTTCAAAGCAGTGTAGCTACATTCTAAATCAGGTACTTAGAATAACCCTTAAACTCGATAAACAATAGGAGTTTCAACTCAATCTCGACACAATTATTCTTGACAAAAAAGAAGTGTCAAGACTTAAGTTTAAATACTAAGGGAGTTTCTAAACTAAATGGGAGAGAGCGTGAAAGAAAATCTAACATGGGTTAAAATACCGCTAACGATTATTGCCATTACAATTGTCGTCGTTATTCTTAAGGAGCTTAAGTCTATCTTCTTGCCACTTACTTTTGCTATATTCCTTACCTTTATTTTCTCGCCTTTTAATGCCTATCTCTCAAAATACAGAGTTCCCAAAGTTATTATCATTATCTTGATGCTACTGATAATCCTCATCTTTTTTGCCGTCGCAGGATTTGCTCTTTATACAGCAGTAGGCTCCTTTGCGTCTCAAATGCCTAAATATCAAGAGCTATTTATCGATAAAATCAATGAAACCTATATCTATATCCAACAGTTACTGTTTAGATTTGAGTCGATCTTTCCTAATTTACCCGCTCTGTTTGACAGAGGACATATAATCAGTCCAAGTAGCGCGTCAATTACCCGCCTTGTTACTGGCACTATGGGTTCATTTTTCGACTTTGTGGTCGGTGTATCGTTGACCCTGGTTTTCTTTATCTTCCTTGTTGCCGGTGTCGACAGATTGAGTGCTCGCATTAAAAAGGCGTTAACTGAAGCGAGGAACAAGCAAGCTTTGAAGATGATTAATAACATTCAAGAGCATATGAAGCGGTATTTTATTACTAAAACATTAATTAGTTTGGGTACCTCATTAGTCGGGATGTTATTGATCTGGATTTTTGGCATAGACTTCGTCATTGTTGCCGGTATTTTACTCTTTGTCTTAAATTTTATACCCAACATTGGTTCAATTATCTCTTCATCATTCCCCATCTTAACCTGCTTTCTACAGTATGGTTTTGGCTGGAAACTGATTGGTATCTCTATAGGAATGTTAGCAGTCCAAGTCACTTTTGGCAATCTAATAGAGCCGAACGTAGTTGGTGAACGGCTAAATCTTACCCCTTTAGTAGTTCTTATCTCCCTCATTTTTTGGGGTTGGGTATGGGGTATTACAGGGATGTTAATCTCAGTTCCAATTACTTCAGCAATAAATATTATCCTTAAAGAGATTAATGAAGACAACATAATCTCTGCCATTATAAGTGATACATAATGCCTTTAAAAATAAAGCGCATAATCCCAAAGAGTCTTGCCGATCTTAGTGGACTGAAAGCTACCGACACGATTATAGAGATTAACAACAATCCAATTAACGATTTTATCGGGCTACAATTTCATACAGCTGAAGAGAATCTACGTTTTCTTATAGAAGACTCTCAAGGTAAGAGGAGAGAGGTTTTTATTAAGCAAGACTGGTCTAACGAGTTAGGTATTGAGCTTGAAGATTATAAAGTGAAAAAATGTGTAAATAACTGTGTTTTCTGCTTTATAGATCAGATGCCCCCTAATTTAAGGGAGAGTCTCTACGTCAAAGACGATGACTACCTATTCTCTTTTGTTTTTGGTAACTATATATCACTCAACAATATGAATGAAAAAGAGTTTCAAAGGATAATAGCCGAAAGGATTAGCCCCCTTTATATTTCGGTACACGCTACTAATCCAGTTTTACGCAAACAAATGATGCGCTATAAACACGATGTAGATCTTATGGGTAGGCTCCGACAGCTTTCAGACAGCGGTATAGGTTATCACACTCAGCTCGTACTTATCCCAGAATTAAACGATGGTGAAGAGCTTATAAGGAGTATTGATGATCTGATTTCTGATGATTTGAATACCTTCTCTATCGGTGTAGTACCAGTAGGGCTTACTAAGCATCGTAAAAACCTTTCTTTTCTAAGAAAGCATACTCAAGAAGAGGCTATGCAAACCATTGCCATTATAGACCGTTTTAGAAAAACATCCGGCTTTGAAAATATATACGCTTCAGATGAGTTCTACATCAAAGCAGACCTTGAGCTTCCAGACCGAACTTATTACAACGACTTTTGTCAGTTAGAAAACGGCATCGGTATGTTACGCCTTACCTTAGATAATTGGCGAAGAAAGAAAAAAGGGTTCATTAGTTTCTTAGAGCAACGCTCTCTACTCTTAGTTACAGGACAACTGGCTGCACCTTATATCAAAATGATTGAAGAGGATATCAATAAACTCTCGAATAATAACTTAGCCAGCAGTTTCGCAGTGAAAAACGACTTCTTTGGCGAGACAGTTACCGTTTCCGGACTGATCACCTTCACCGATATCCGCTCGCAGTTAGCCGACTCTCAACTCCCCGAAATAATAGCTTTCTCAAGTAATATGTTCAACACAGATGGATTTACTTTGGACGGGGTTAAACAGTCAGACTTACCTGCTATGCTCAACAGAGATGTGTTAATTGTCGACGAGTTATGGGAGGAGTACACACTGCTTACAAATAAGCAGTGTTAAGAAAGAGGTCTAAGTACCAGTAGATGATTTTATATCCGAAAAAGATGTGAACTAACGTCCCCGCTACCAAATAAGGTCCATAAGGCACTTCACTCTTCACATTTCGACCCCTGATTAGAGCCACTATTAAAGCTAAGGCTGCTGAGCTAAAGATAGTGAAAAATACCCCCACGATCCCTAAAAAGACGCCTATCCCGGCTATAAGCTTTATGTCTCCACCACCTAACCCCATCTTTTTAGTTAGCAGCCAGTAGATGAGCGCAATCCCATAAAAGAAGAGAAAACCGGCACCACCACCTATCAAAGAGCCTTTTAATCCGACGTCAGTCATTTTCAAGGCGGCAAAGATAAGCCCTAAAGGGACTAAGGGTAGGGATAGTGAATCGGGGATAATTTTGTGAAATAGGTCGATAAAAAAGATGATGATTAGGAAGCCGACTAATATCACGTATTTAAGAAAAATTAAGCTCGGTCCAAAATTTAGGTATAAAAGAGAGAAGAGTGTGCCAGTGGTAAACTCAACCAACATATAGTGCCAATGAATCTTAGCTTTACAGCTATGACACTTGCCTAAAGTTAACAACCAACCAAAATAGGGAATGTTTAGCCAAGTGGGGATAGGGGTTGAGCATACAGGGCAGTGTGACCTCGGGAATACTATAGACTTTTTAATTGGTATTCTATAGATGCAGACATTAAAGAAGCTCCCGAAACAGGAGCCTAACATAAATACGACTAACAGTTCAAAAAGAAGCAAAGAGTGTTACCGCCTAAAATAAAAGTTATCGTCGTAACGGTTGAAAGGTCCAACGCTTCTCATTTCAAAGATGATATTGAAATTCTCTGAAGGTCGGTAGTTGAGTGAAAACTCAGGGATGACCCCACTTTTGTTGTCATTATTCCCTTTGATTGAAAAACTATCTTTAACTGTTGCAGTGCCGTAGTTGACGAAGTTCTGATCGAGCTGTAAGTCGAGTTTAGGGGAGAGGTTGTAGAATAAATGGTTAGTATAAGTGGATTGATAATAGCCGTTACCGCGGGACGAAACGCCACTCAAAAAAGACATTGAATGTTTAACGTTAAGGCGGTTAGGGTTTAATAGTCCACTCAAATTCATATTGTTAGTATTGAATGTATTCAGAGGTTCAGCCTGCAAACTGATTGAAGCAAAGCTTATCAAGCCGACCAATATGGCTATAATAGTTAGTCTACTCATTTCTCCTCCTATACTGACAAGCTAATTGAGCTTGTATATTTGTCAACCAGTTTATAGCTCGCTTGTTACACAAAAAGGGATAAAAAAAGGCTCAGCACTAATACGCTGAGCCTTGATATTTATTTAGTGAAAGAAGCTACTTAAGTAGTAACATCTTCTTTGACATAGATTCGACACCTGCTCTGAGACTAATATAGTATACCCCACTGGCAAGGTTAGTACCTGACCAATTTACGGAATTGCTACCCTTGTCGAAATATTTATCAGTGCAGACGGTTTCAATGAACTGTCCTTGAGCATTGTAAATATCGATTGAAACATTCCTTCCTTTGTCGAGGCTGAAATAGATATTAGTTGAGGGGTTGAATGGATTAGGATAAGCGCCGACGAGCCTTGTAACTGGTGGGATAATGTATACCTCACCACCTTCTGCCATATCACTAACATATATAGAGATAGGACCGTGGAACTCATTAGTTAAGTCTAAATCAACACTCTCTAACCAGTAGAAGTATTCTTTGTCCATCTCAACTGTAGTATCTTCATATTTGTAGCTGTTTCTGACTGATGTGTTATAGCCTGGAACGATAGTAAAGTTGATCTTGATTGCATCGTTTAAAGAGAAGCTCTCAGCACGGTAGATATTATATCCTAAGAAGTTGGTCTCGGTCTCTGCTACCCAACGAAGCTCAACACCTTCGTTGACTAACTGGTTAACCGTGAATGAAGAGAGTTCTACTGGGAGGGTTTGAGGGGGAGCCCAATTGAAATATGGGTATGTGACCCCTTCATCTATTCTCCAGATGCCAGTAGGATTACTAATATCATCATAAAAATCCCAGCCAACATATGTTTCAATCTCTCCCATTTCTGTATTTGTTTTACCGACTACACCATCTCCACCAGCAGAAGTAGTTTGACCAGACTTATCCTTGTCCCAATAGCAGTCTTCTATTGTTTTTGTAGTACCGCTACCACAAAAACCACCGACTAAAGCTGGAGAAGTGTCGGTTTTTTTAACTATACCAGTATTTGATATTTACTCTATTTCCAATATTACCGGTAAACCCTCCAACAGCGGGGATATTCTTGCCCTCTACTGTCCTTTCACTATTATGTGTGACTTTCACCGCTGAATAACAGTTTTGTACTATTTTTCCTTCCACCAAAGTACCTGTTATGTATAAGTTACCGAATAATCCACCTGTATACATAGTGTTGTTTCCCTCGGAGGTAACCAAGCCTGTAGCAAAACAATTCTCAATAGATGATTTTTGCGCAGCATTACCTACCAGTGCTCCTACATGAAAAGCATTAGAGGTAATATCGACATTAATTAAGCCTAAGTTCTTGATGGTTGCATTTGTTATATACCCAAAAAAACCGTCACGCCCTCCATTTGAACCATGATCTGTATTGCTAAGATAAAGGTTGTTTATCGTATTTGCACCACCATCGTAGGTGCCAGTGAATGAAGTTGTAGTGCTACCAATAGGTGTCCAGCCGTTAGGCCATTTGCTGGGATCACTGGTCTCATCGGCATCAATTGGACCTGTCTGGACAAAATCTTGGTCCCACACACCAGGTGTATTAGCAAGCCACTTAAGATCATTCCAAGAAGATATTTCGTACTTCCCATCATCTCTTGGTTCCGGATCAGCAAACAACACTGTACTAAACACAAAAACACTCATCAAGAGCAACAATAATACTTTCGTTTTCATAAGGTCCTCCTTAAGGTTCCTTCTATTAAATTTTCTATAGTTTATACTTCAAATTTCAAGCCAAGGTGTTTTCTTCCTTCGCCTAACCTTCTACAGGGCTTATTTGTTTTGTCAAGAACTATTTACTAAAGAAGAAAGATTTTTTTAGGAAGCGGTTCAATGATTGCCTTGAAACCGCTATTTGAAGCGTAAAGGGAGCAGTTTAAAATATTGTAATGAAGCTAAACTTAAACGATTTAGTTTAAAAAAGAAAAGAGAGCCCACCTTAGAAAAACTTTTTATCGCTCTACTTTGGTTAATATTTATCTACCTCTAATTTCTCTCGATTTTTCACGATATCGCCTCTTTCTTAAATATGTGTAGCTGTTGTTATTTTTTTATCGATATGAATGTATCTATCCGATAACCGTTCCCATCCCGCCCAAATATTTCCTTGACATATTTTACCCTGAAATGAGCATCTTAGCCAAAGGAAAAGTATCTGATTCAGGGGTGCTACAAAGCTGAGAAATACCCTCGAACCTGATCCGGGTAATGCCGGCGTAGGAAGATGAAGTATCTACCACACCACACACATTACCCTCCACAACACAAATGGAGGTTATTATGACGCAAAGACAATTTGCTTTACGGAACATCATCACTAAGGAGATGCGACAAGCTGCAGAGTTTGACAACGTATCGCCAGAATTCATTTTAGAAGGTCTCAAATCAGGGGTAATCGTAATCCCTAAGAACATCAATCACGACTTTCCAGCACGTGCTATAGGGAAGGGTTTAAAGACTAAAGTTAATGCAAACATTGGTACTTCAGAGCTCTGCTCTAACCTCGAAATCGAGTTAGAAAAATTAGATTACTGCACAAAATACGGTGCGGATAGCGTGATGGATTTATCAACAGGTGGCGACTTAAAGAGTATTCGTCAATATCTCATTGAGCGTTCGACTATTATGCTTGGCACGGTGCCCATATACGGAGTTATCTGTGAGCTTACCAACAACGGCAAAGAGATTATCGATATGACTGCGGAAGATCTATTTAACGAGATTGAAGAGCAAGCTCAAGCGGGTGTCGATTTTATCACAGTCCACTGCGGTGTAACCAAGGCTAATATCGAATATTTGGATAGTTCTGAGCGTTTAATGGGGGTAGTCAGTCGTGGCGGTTCGCTACTTAAAAGATGGATCACAGTCACCGGTAATGAAAATCCGTTGTATGAGCAGTATGACCGTTTATTAGACATTGCAGAGCGATATGACGTCACTCTTAGTTTAGGGGACGGTCTACGCCCTGGTGCTCTTGCCGATGCGACCGATCGGGCTCAAATATCCGAGCTATTAACTCTCGGCTCCTCAGTTAACCGAGCTTTAGAGCGTGGTGTGCAGGTGATGGTTGAAGGTCCGGGTCATGTCCCGTTGGACGAAATAATCACTAACGTTCAGCTCCAGAAGAAGCTCTGTCACGACGTACCTTTTTATGTTTTAGGCCCTTTAGTGACCGATATTGCTCCCGGTTATGACCACATAACAGGTGCGATAGGGGGAGCGATAGCTGCTGCAAACGGCACAGATTTCCTCTGCTATGTAACCCCAGCGGAGCATCTCTGTTTACCCGATTTAGAGGATGTAAAGCAGGGTATAATTGCTTCGAGGATAGCCGCTCACGCCGGCGATCTGGTCAAGAACCGTAAGGTAGCTCAGCAGCTCGACGACAAGATGTCAGAGGCGAGAAAGCGACTTGATTGGGAATCAATGTTTAAGTATGCGATCGACCCCGAGATTGCCAAAGAGCGTAAGTCGGCCGATTCACAAGGTAGCTCAGATTACTGCACAATGTGTGGCGAGCTCTGTGCGGTTAAGATCGACAACTTGAAGCGTGGTGACAAATGATGCAAGTTCCTTCAGAAACATATCAATTATTATTGAAGATACGTCAAAAACGGCCGTTGGTTCAGAGCATAACTAATTACGTAGTAATGAACAACACCGCTAATGCTCTTTTAGCGTTAGGTGCTTCTCCGATAATGTCTCACTCGATTTTAGAGGTTGAGGAGATGGTTCGAATAGTCAACACTTTGGTTATAAATATTGGAACTTTGAGCGAACGATGGGTAGAGGGTATGGTTCTGGCAATGAAAGCTGCTTCTGCTAAAGGTATACCGATTGTTATCGATCCAGTTGGCGCAGGGGCTACGACCTACAGAACTAACACTGCCAAAAAACTGTTGAACACAGCTCAATGTGCTATAATCCGTGGTAACGCCTCAGAGATAATCTCCTTGTACCAGAGCGAGAAAGCAGAAACGAGAGGGGTTGACAGTCATCATCAGTCTGAAGAGGCGATATACGCAGCACAAGAGCTTGCGAAGCTATATAATTGTGTAGTAAGCGTTAGCGGAGAGACCGATTATATAGTTGAAAAAGGCCAGACTTATGCAGTGGCAAACGGTCATCCACTTATGCCGCAGGTGACCGGTCTTGGCTGTACTGCTACAGTGTTAACGGCTGCTTTTGCAGCTATTGACGACTCACCTTTCAAAGCAGCAGTGGCGGCAATGGTGACAATGGGGATAGCTGGCGAAATAGCCGCTTCACACGCTAAAGGGATAGGTAGTATGCAGATAGAGTTTCTCGATGCGTTGTGTAATCTATCCGAGACCGACTATCTAAATCTAACCAAGGTCAGGCGGATCGAATGAGTCAACCTCTCAAAGGCTCCCTCTATTTGGTGACCGACAGCAGTCTTACCCGTAATCGTAGCTTAGATGAGATCGTTTATCAGAGTGTCAAAGGTGGAGTGAATATCGTCCAATTAAGAGAGAAAGGGCTCAATGAACGCGACTTCGTTGCAATGGCAAAGAGAATTAAAGCTCTGTTAGAACCGTTTAACGTTCCGCTAATTATCAACGATCGGGTTGACGTTGCTCTCGCGTCTTCTGCTGATGGTGTGCATTTAGGCCAGAGCGATATGCCCTATTCTGATGCGCGTCGTCTGTTAGGTGAGGATAAAATTATCGGCTTATCGGTCGAAAGTTTTGAGCAAGTCGTCGAAGCTGAAGAGTTAGATGTCGATTATATAGCGTTAAGTCCAATCTATTCAACCCCTACAAAGCCTGACACGATAACAGAGTGGGGGATAGAGCGGTTGAAAAAAGTGCGTAGCATTTCAAGGCATCCGATAGTGGCCATCGGTGGGATAAATCGTCAAAATATCACTCAAATAGTTGAAGCGGGTGCTGACATAATTGCCGTTGTTTCGGCGATATGTTCGGCAGAGTCACCTTATGATTCGGCTAAAGAGTTGAAACAGCTTATCAATAAGCCTTTGAAAGAGGCTTTGATTCTAAACATTCAATAATAATGGAGTAACGAGTTATGAGCGATTCTAAACCGTTCGGCGTCCGAAAAACCGAGGATTACTTCCTCTCCATCGCAGCGACTGACCCCACCGGTGAAGCGGGTGTCTATAAAGACATTAAGGTCGCCTCTTATCTCGATTATAACACGATCGGGGTAGTTACAGCGCTGACCGTTCAAAACGATGAGCGTGTGTTTGCTAACTACCCCATCGATTCTCATATATTACGTCAACAGCTCGACATAGCCATAACTTTTCCGTTAAAAAGGGTTAAAATCGGGGCGTTGGGAAGTGTTGAAAATGCTCTTATAATCAGCGACTATCTACCATATCTAAAAGATGCGTATACCGTATGGGATCCCGTATTTTCTCCTACTGAAGGGGTAGACTTTATCAATAAAAGTGACGTGCGAAAAATAGTCGAAAATATTCTCCCCTCAATCGATATAATCACCCCTAATTACGGAGAGTTACAGCTGATTTTAGATCAGGAGAATAGCACATTTGAAGAGACAATAAAAGCCGCTCAAGAAATAACTAAACAGTACGGTCTTACAATCTATCTTACCGGTGGGCATTTGTTGAACAAAAGCGGCACTTTCAATGAATATTATATCGCACCGAACGAGATGGTGACTATCCATAGAAAACGAGCTCAATTCCCTTATGGACACGGTACCGGCTGCACATTTTCCAGCGCTTTAGCTTGCCTTTCAGCGGCAAGTGAGGTGGAGCGATGTCAACTCGCTTCAGATTTCGTTCTTAAAGCTTACGGTATATAAGTTTAGCAGCCGCTAAATATTTTTGATTGACTCCATTCAAAAAAGTTTAATCTATGGATCAGATTGGACAAACTTAAAAAGGGGGTGTATAATGATTAGGAAGAATCATACTTTGAGCTGGAAATATTGGCTGATAGGTCTGCTTTTTCTCCTTGCTCTGTTTAGCTTTTCAAGCTGTAGGCTCTCCGATGCTAACCAGGTCGATGTATATCAAATCAACGAGATACTTGATGACATTGAAAACGGTGTCTTGCTATACAACCCCGAGCAGATTGTCCAATATGTGCATCCCGAATTTTTGCACAACGGAAATTACGCTCGAGATATTGAGATGATCTGGCAGATTAGAACGGTTAATTATAGCAGGTTGAAATTAGAGCAGCGTGAGATAAAGATAAGCTACATTTATGCTACCGTTAAAATGAAGATGACCCTTAAATCGGGTGACCGGGAAATAGTGAGTGACGAACCGTCAGATGAGTACGGTGACCTCTCTTATTTCATCCGCGAAAATGGAAAATGGTACCTCTACGGTAACCAAAGATACATCCCCTAAACCCATCAGTAAAACACCCTCACCTAAGGGGAAAGTATGCAGTATTCCCGTAGGCGGGTTAGGGCCGGCTACGGGGATTCCCCATATATGCCGTTAAGATGGAAGAGGGTTAAGTGTTGTGTAGTTATGTAGTTGTGTAGTTGTGTAGTGAAAAAGGGCGGGTTTTTAATTGATTTTCTGATGATTTCGGACAGAGCAAGCCCAGTCCCTACAAATTCCAATTAGCGTTATATGTCAGGTGTAACCGTTTAATGTTTCGATACCAAATACCATATCCTTAATCTTTTAATCTTTTTAATCTGTGAGATCTCCGAGATCTGCGTGATACTCTTTTACTTCACAACTCGAATTGACTTTCTGATGATTGCGGACAGAGCAAGCCCGGACCCTACGAGTCCAATTAGCGTTATATGTCAGGTGTAACCGTTTAATGTTTCGATATCAAATACCTTGTCCTTAATCTTTTAATCTTTTTAATCTGTGAGATCTCCGAGATCTGCGTGATATTTTTTCTAACTTCACAACTTTAATTGATTTTTTGATGATTACGGACAGAGCAAGCCCAGTCCCTACGAAATCCGCCTATTAAACATTTGGGATTTTGACGACTGTGTGAATCCTGAAGAATTTGGTGGTAGTGTTGATTTTCTGATGATTGCGGACAGAGCAAGCCCGGACCCTACGAGTCGAATTAGCGTTATATGTCAGATGTAACCGTTTAATGCTCGATATCAAATACCATATCCTTAATCTTTTAATCTTTTTAATCTGTGAGATCTCCGAGATCTGCGTGAGACTCTTTTTTACTTCGCAACTTTAATTGATTTTTTGATGATTTCGGACAGAGCAAGCCCAGTCCCTACGAAATCCGCCTATTAAACATTTGGGATTTTGACGACTGTGTGAATCCTGAAGAATTTGGTGGTGGTGTTGACTTTCTGATGATTTCGGACAGAGCAAGCCCAGTCCCTACAAATTCCAATTAGCGTTATATGTCAGGTGTAACCGTTTAATGTTTCGATACCAAATACCTTATCCTTAATCTTTTAATCTTTTTAATCTGTGAGATCTCCGAGATCTGCGTGAGATTTTTTCTAACTTCACAACTTTAATTGACTTTCTGATGATTTCGGACAGAGCAAGCCCAGTCCCTACGAAATCCGCCTATTAAACATTTGGGATTTTGACGACTGTGTGAATCCTGAAGAATGTGTTGGTGGGGTTGAATTTTCTGATGATTGCAGACAGAGCAAGCCCAGACCCCTACAAATGGCTGGGGAATGGTGTCGGGTATACCGTTCAGGTTTTTTAGTTGACAATTGCTTTCAGTTATCAAAGAGTGACATTCAACAAAATAAATGTTAAGGATGTCAAATGGATCATTCAATAATTGATTACTTCATTTCATTAGTTAAGATAGACAGTGAATCAAAAAGCGAGTTAGCAGTAGCTACTAAAATCATGACCGACCTCAAACAGTTGGGGGCGGAGGTTATATTCGATAGTGCAAACAAACAGACTGGTGGAGATTGTGGTAACCTGATCGCTTACTTTAAGGGTACTGCCGACGTCGAGCCGGTACTACTTTGTGCGCATTTAGACACGGTTGTACCTGGCAACGGAATAAAACCTATAATTAAAGATGGTGTCATCAGAAGTGATGGGACGACGATACTTGGTGCTGACGATAAGTCGGGAATAGCTGAGATATTATACGGTATCAAAGGGGCGATGGATAGTGGTAAACCGTATCCACCGATCGAAATTTTATTTACAATCTCTGAGGAGATAGGACTTTGTGGCTCGAGATTTTGTGATTACTCATTACTCAAGGCTAAAAGATGTTTCACCTTTGATACGAGCAAGGTGGGGTCTATAATGAACGGTTCCCCTTCACAAAACTCTCTTTATTTCCATTTCAAAGGTAAAAAGGCACACGCTGGTGTGGAGCCAGAAAAAGGGATAAACGCCATTAGAATGGCCTCGGAAGCTATCGCTAATATGCCGCTCGGACGTATCGACGAAGAGACTACCTGTAATATCGGAATTATAAATGGCGGAGAGGCTACAAACATAGTGCCAGATTCAGTTTTGGTCGAGGGTGAGGTTCGTTCTCACTCGATGCAAAAATTAGAGAAATTGACCGAAGAGATGTGTTCAGTTGTTAGAGGGGTCAAAGAGAAATATAATGCGATAGACCCTGTTGCCACTGTTGAGATTAAAGCTGAAAACAGTTACCCTTCATTCTATATAGAAGAGTCTGACGAACTTGTCCAAATAGCTGTTGCGACCACTAAAAAAGTGGGTCTACCGGTCGATATTTACCGTGGCGGTGGAGGGAGCGACGCCAATATTCTAATTCAAAACGGTATCAAATCATTGGTTATCGGTACCGGTATGGCTAACGTACATACCGTTGATGAATACATAAAAGTGGCCGACTTAGAAGTTGGCGCTGAGTGGGTAAAGGAACTTTTAATCGCCTTGGGAGAGAAGTAGTAGAATGCTTAAAATAGCCCTTTTAGGTTACGGTCAGATGGGGAGGATGTTAGAACAGCTTGCCCCTCAAGCCGATTGTAAAGTGGTCAAAATATTCGATCCAAACATGCCTGAGTACGACGAAGATATTAACGTTGAAACGCTCAGAGATGTCGATGTATGTATTGATTTTACTGCCCCTTCAGAGGTAGTTGCTAACATCGATCACATCTCATCAGCTGGGAAGAATATTGTAGTTGGAACGACCGGCTGGTTCAATGATCTCAGTAACGTTGAGAACATGATACGACTCAAAAAAACAGGGCTTATCTACGCAAGTAACTTTTCAATCGGGATGAATCTGTTTTTCCTGTTCGCTGAAAAGGCGAGTCGTCTCGTTGGCCCTTTGGGTGTATATGACGTTTTTGGTTACGAGCTACACCATCGACATAAGGTGGATAGCCCTTCAGGTACGGCTAAGGATTTGGCTGAGATATTGCGAGGTAATTTCCCCAATAAAAAGAGTGTAGTTTATGACAAATTAGACCGTAAAATTGAGGAGAGTGAGCTACATTTCGCCAGCGTTAGAGGTGGTAATTTCCCAGGGACTCATGTTTTTGGTTTCGATTCACCTTTCGATACAATCGAAGTTAAACATACCGCTCGTAACCGAGAAGGGTTTGCTATCGGCGCTTTAAAAGCGGCTCAATGGATCAAAGATAGAGAGGGTGTCTTTGAGTTTCAAGACATCTTTTCAGAGCTTCTCTAAAAGCCTAACAGAGGGTTGATAAAATGGGTAAAAGAGTGTTCCGGATCCCTTACACCAAAATGCAGGCGCAAGGGAATAACTATATCTATTGTGACTTCACTGGACACGACCTCCCTGTAGAGCTCGATCTTAATAAGTTTGCCATTTTTGTTTCCGATCAGAATATTGGGATCGGTTCAGATGGTTTAGTCTGCCTGTTTGAAGATAAAGAGGCTGACGTTTTGATGAGAATCTGGAATAGTGATGGCTCTGAGGCAATGAATTGTGGTTCTGCTTTGCGCTCTATCACCGCTTATCTCTACAATAGAAAAAAGATTAGGAAAGATAGGTATAGAATTAAAACGAAAGCTGGCATCTTTGAAAGCTATATAGCTGACAAGGCTTTGAGTTACCATACAACAGTTGTGTTGAGTGGAGTGGAAAAGCTGCGCAGTGATAGTCAAACAAGTAAAAATGACGAAAGTTTAGTTGATGTAGAAGGGTGGAAAGGGGTGCCTGTGAGTGTAGGCAATCCACATTTCGTTCTCTTTGATAAGCATCAAAACCACGATTGTTTTGAATTACCCTCTATCGACATAAAGAGCATCAGCGAGAAAATTAATGGAGCCCCTTACTTCAAAGAGGGAGCTAATATTGAATTTGTAGCCGTTGAGGATAGTAAAAGGGTCAAAGCGAGAGTATGGGAGCTCGGTTCAGGTGAGACTCAAGCGTGTGGCACCGGTGCTTGTGCTATAGCGTATGCCGGTTTTACACTTGGTATTCTTGAGCGTGAGGTTGAAATAGTCTATCCGGGCGGTTCAGTGAGTGTAGTTCTAAAAGTGGAAGGTTCTGATTGTCATCTTTCAGGTGAAGTTAGAATCGTCTCTGATGGAGAGGTCTATTATGAGCAAGATTTATAAGGTAGCGATTGTTTTAACCCTCTTTTTCGCTTTAGGGGTTGGTAATAAAATGTACGCTTGCGGCAAATATTTCAGTAAAGATAAGATAGCACACATGGCTATTAGCACTACGCTAACTTACTGGAATTACGAGTGGAGCCGAGAAGCTTTGAAGCAAAATGATACCAATAGCGTTATCTATTCCGTGAGTATCACTGCATTAATAGGTACTGGGAAAGAGGTTAGCGATAAGTATGTAAAAAAGACTAAGTTTAGTTGGCCTGATATGATCTATAACGGAGCTGGGATAGCGCTCGGGATCGTAATTGCTAAAAATATGAGGTAAAATGGAGAGTACTGGTAAAGTTTTACAGAACAAAAGAAAAGAAAAAGGGCTGTCGATAGAGGATCTTTGCAAGACTACTAAGATTCACCCAAGCGTGATCAACACTATAGAAAATGGTGAACTCTCAGACCTCGGTGGAGCTGGTTACTCAAAAATGCTGCTCACTACCTACGCTAAAGCGTTAGACTATTCGGATAGTGCAATTAGAGAGCTGTTGGAGCAGACTCCGATTAAGAAAAATACGAGACATCAGCAACCAGAAGAGATCCTGAAACCGCCAACAATACTCATCCATAAAAATATATTCTTTATCATTGCGCTCGTTATCCTAACTATTATTTTGATCGTAACGGTGACTAAGCTCTATAAAAAAAGAGAGGTTCTTCCTGCTCCGATAGAGCAGAGAGAAACCGAAGAGCAATTTGAGCAACCTAAAGAAAATATCACTACAGACGCTGAAGCTGTAGAAGTTGTTAATGTTGCTCAAAAACAAGTAGAAGCTCGAACAGAGGTGGAAGTTGAGCCAGAAGTTATCGAGGTTGTTGAATCTGAGATAGCTGAATCGAAGCAACTCTTTATTTATAAAGATTATGCAAAAGAATATTTAGACATCAAGAGTGATGAAGCGGGCGATAAAGACCTGTTTCGTAAATATATAACTGAATCGTAAACTACTTACATTCAGCCCCCATATAAGCTTACAAAACACTTAATTAACGAGGAGTATTGTTGAAATATAAACAGATAGATTTTACGTCATTACTGCAGAGTGTGACAAAACCATCACGCTATATCAATAACGAGCTTAACAGCTCCTATAACGAGCCGACCGAAGAGAAAGTAAACTTTTGCTTCGCCTTCCCAGATGTTTATGAAGTTGGCTTTTCTCACCTTGGAGTGAAAATACTTTACTCAATAATCAATAATCAACCAGACGCTACTGCTGACAGGGTTTACGCTCCGTGGGACGACTTTGGTTCTCTGCTTAAGGAGAACAATATTCCCCTCTTTTCTTATGAGAATAGAGTTAAGTTGCTTGACTACGATGTTATCGGTTTCACTCTGCAAACTGAGCTTACCTATACAAATATTCTCTATATTCTTGACCTTGCCCAGATAACTATACGGGCTGAAGAACGTGGAGAAGATGAGCCGTTAGTAATAGCTGGTGGACCTTGTGCCGCATACCCCGAAGGATTAGCACTGTTTTTCGATCTGTTCTTTATCGGTGAGGCAGAAGAGGGTATCGTTGAACTTAAAGAGCTGATTAAAATCGGTAAGCAAAAGGGGCTTAAGCGGGAAGAGTTGCTACACTCCCTTAAAGATATACCTGGCGTTTATATTCCGTCACTCCTTGTAACTGATGAGGAGAGAAACTCCTCAAAATCGAGCCAGACATTTGTTAGTAGAAAATATTTAAATTTTGGTGACAACGTTACCTATCAAAATCAGTTGATTTCCTGGCAGCAGGCTACTCACGATCGTTACATCTCGGAGATTATGAGAGGGTGTAGTAGAGGTTGTAGATTCTGCTTCGCTGGGTACTTTTACCGTCCCGTGCGTGAAAGAAGTGTTGAAAGTATTGTGGAAAACCTAATCAAAGAGGTTAAAGAGAATGGCTGGGAAGAGACTGCACTCCTGTCTCTGTCGTCTAGCGACTACTCCTGTATAAAGCCACTCCTGATCGAAATAGTCTCTCAGCTAAAAGACTTTCAGACAGACCTATCCTTGCCATCGTTAAGGGCAGACTCTGTTGATGAAACGATACTAAAACTTATGCGTGCGTTTAGACAAAACGGAATTACTATAGCCCCAGAAGCTGGCTCACAAAGATTGAGAGACATTATTAACAAAGATATTACAGAACAACATATCTTTGACCTACTTAAACTGGCAGTAGAAAATAATTGGAGAGTTGTGAAACTTTACTTTATTATCGGGCTACCATTTGAAACTATCGAAGATGTTGAAGAGATAGTCGAACTCGTCAAAAAAATTGCTCAATTTGAAAATAATAGACTCCAGATAAACATTACGCTCTCACCTTTCATTCCTAAACCACACACCCCTTTTCAATGGATAGAGATGCTACCCAAAGAGGAACTTCTGAAGCGTATTCATATTGTGAAGAATGGACTGCATAAATATAAAAGAATTAAGGTGAAGTATCACGACGTCGATAACTCTATGTTAGAATGTGTGTTAAATAGAGGTGGTAGAGAGGTTGGCGAGTTGATAGAGCTCGCTTACGAAAAAGGGGCTATGTTTGACGGATGGGATGAATTCTTCGATTTTGGAATCTGGAAAGAGGCTGCCCAACAGTTGAGTATTGATTTGGATAACTACCGTCAACAAATTCCGTTTACAGCAAAACTACCTTGGGATCATATCGATATCGGGATTGAGCGTGACTTCTTGATCAAAGAGGTGGAGACTGCTGAAAAAGAAATGATTACGCCCGACTGTCGTACTGATATTTGCTCGACTTGTGGTGCATGCTATGACGGGGTTCAGCCCTCTTACGTTACATACGATAAACTGCCTGACCTGAAAATACCCGAGCGGCAACCGATGAATGTTAAAACGTACCCTTATAGAGTTACCTACTCCAAAGTTGGACTGTTACGCTTTGTCTCACACCTCGATAGCCTAAGAATGATTCACCGACTACTAAGAGCCTCAAGACTACCCATAGCCTATACTCAAGGGTTTAATCGTCATCCAAAAATTAAGTATGGACCACCCCTTGCTGTCGGTGTCGAAGGTGAGAATGAATATTTGGACTTCTATTTAGAGTTTCCGATGAAAGAAGAGGAGATTATGTCTGCCCTACAGCATAAAAAACTGAAGAATTGGGAATGGAAAACTGTTCAGTCAGTAGAAATGGAAAAGCTCCCTCCGCTCTCCAAATACAATATAGAAACACTGTTGTTGGAGGTGCCTGAATCTGACCTCTCTGAAATAAAGAAAGGCTTAAACTGTTACAAAACTCAACCACATTGGTTTTATAGTAAAAAAAGAAAAGGGGCTGTTAGAGAGATCGATCTTATGACTGTGATAAAAAATATTGAGTTGAACGGCAACCTGCTTACAATCCGAAAAAAACTTACAGGCGCCAGTGTGTATGACATACTCGATGGACTCTTCTTGATTGAGCGGGAGGAGACTGGTGCTTACTCGATCAAACGAACCTCGATGAGTATCGACAAGGAAGAGATTGATTAATGACAGGAATTGAGGGAAAACTAATCCGCAAAGGGGTAAAACTAAATGAGCATTCTTCATTTAGAATAGGTGGCTTAGCCCATCATTTCTCCGAACCGAAAAATGTGGAGGAGCTGTTAAAGGTTGTTCAATACTGTGAGAAACAGAGTTTGAAGCCGATCTTTTTTGGTTATGGCTCTAATCTGCTATTCCCTGATAATCCCTCTATAAAACACTGTTATATCTCTTTAAAACTACTCAATAAACTAACACTTGCAGATGATACATTGATCGCCTTGTGTGGCACTCCAATCTCATACCTGTCAATAATAGGCTCTCTTGCCGATATTGACGAGTTTAAGTTTACCTATCTGCTACCCGGAAGCGTAGGGGCTGCAACATATATCAATGCCCGCTACTTTGAACAAGAGATGGCTCAAATCATAGAGAAGGTAAGCTTTATAGATTTGGATAATCTTGCTCAAGGGGTGCAGTATATATCTAATGCCGACTCAAAGTTTGCCTATAAAACCTCGATATTTCAAGAGAAAAATTGGCTGATCTTAGAGACTTATATCTCCTTAAGAAAAGTGATTGAGATAACTGATGAGATTGAACTCGTTTTAAGAAGACTGTCTGCCATAGATTCGCATAGCATCGTCAACCTACCTTCTTTTTATGATTTCTTTTACAACCAGAAATTAGCTTTATTGTCATCCTGCTCCCCCGAATGGAATACCTGTTTTGAGGAGGTGGAGAAACAACGGGCTAAATATAAACATTTTGACTACCCTTCTGCCGGCTCTGTGTTTAAAAATCATCGAGAGCTTGGAGCTCCGATTGGTAAAATAGTTGATGACTTAGGGCTGAAGGGTGAGTCTGTTAATGGAGCGATGATTTCGCCACATCACGGCAATATTATTATCAATAAGGGTGGCGCACTGGCGAGCGATGTGCTCAGTTTGGTTGACAAAGTAGCCACTGCAATTGAACGTGATTTCGGTCTTAGACCTGTAACAGAGATAACTATTATAGAATAATATAGAGGAAAAAGGAAGAAGTTAATGAGAAATTTAGTCACTGCTATTCTATTATTTGGCATTGTTTTACTCAACGCAGTTGAACCAAAATTTATGAAAGATCCGGCAATTTCGCCAGATGGGAAAACAGTTTGCTTTACTTATATGACCGACTTATGGTTAGTACCTTTCGAAGGGGGAGAAGCGAAACGGATTACCGTCTCTGACGGAGTAGATCGCGATCCAATCTATTCACCCGACGGAAAATGGATTGCTTTTACTTCCAACCGTGAAGGGTTTTACGGAGTTTACTTAATCCCTTCAGAAGGGGGACAAGCTAAGCTTTTGAGCCGTGACATCTCTACGGCGAGCGACTGGTTTAGTGACAGTAAGAGAATTTTAGGTACTCGATACGAAAATGGTACAGGTACCGGTTCTTATATAGCCTATTTGGATGGGAAACGTCCTACCGAGATCAGTCCAATAGGGCATCACTTTAGTACACTTTCGCCCGATAATAAGAAGATTATATTTAATCGTAACGGGATGCCAGAACGCCCTGCCTATAAAGGGAGTATGAAGGGTGATTTATGGGAATATGATATTAAGAGTAAACGGTTTAAAAAACTAACCGATACTGAGTTGACCGAGCGATATCCTATCTTCTCGTATGTAAATCCATATATCTATTATAGCTCCTCAGATGGTAACCTGTTCCAGCTCTATAGAGCTAAGAATTATGACTTTGAAAATCAAGAACAGCTAACCTTCTTTACCGATTGGGCTGTGCGTGACCTATCTATAGCACGACAGAATGACCGTATTGTTTTTGAAAAATTCGATGAAATATGGCGCTATAACCCCGATACAGGGAAGTCAGAAAAGATTGAGGTAGTGATTAAACAAGACTATTTAGGTAATTACGATGTTACCGAAAATATAAAGAATAGAGCTAAACTGTTAACCGTTTCAGAAGACGGAAAACTGGCAGTTTTTTCCTACAAATATGACCTGTTTGCAATCCCAGAAAAAGGTGGCGAGGTGAAACAGCTTACCTTCGACAAGAAAGGGATTGGTAACATAACGATCCTCCCTGATAGTCAGACCATTTACTTTACAAAAAGAGATCAAGGGTATTATCAGCTTTTTTCACTTAACATTAAAGAGCCTGAAAAGATTTCAAAAGTTAAATGGTTTGAAGGTAAATATATACTTCGCTTTTATAAGACAGAAGGAGAACGAATCATAGTTCATTACGAAGAGGGGGAGTCCAGAAGAAATGCTGCATTCTTTGACCCTAAAACAGAAAAGGTGGAGGAGTTTAAGCCTGGGATAGACGTGTGGAGTAACTATATAGCGGTCACAAAAGACCAACGATACGCCTTTTATGTTACGGGACGCCCAAAAGTTTGGACTACACACCTCTATCTATACGACTTTGAAAAGAAGACAAATACCTTACTCTTAAATGCTTACGGGTATATTGGAAACTTGCAGCTCGGAAAGGATGGCAAGTCATTATTTATGACCTATGGATCTGATGTGGCTCGACTCGATTTTCAACCAATCGCTGACTATGTTAACGAAAAGGATAACTGGGATGAGATTTTAGGTGAGACGAATGATGAGCAAACCAAAGACAAAAAAGATGAGAAAAAGAAGGATGAGGAGCTAAACATCCTTGTTGAAGGTATTAAAGACCGACTAACTGTTATTAGTAAACATTCAGGATTTAGCTACCCCGTCTATGCCCCAAATGACTCAACTTTGTACTATATGAATAGAGAGGGAAGTAAATACTCTTTCCGTAAGATTGACTATTATGGCAAAAAAGATGAAGAAATGATAGGCTTTAGTGGTGATTTATATAGCTGGAGCTTTAATATTCCGATGAACACAGTCTACCTGACCCTCGACGATACACCGTATAAAGCGAGCTTAGCGGGGCGTAAATTAGAGCTACTCCCCAACTCTTTTGAGTATGAATATAATACTATCGAGCTGAATAAGACAGTGTTTGATGAACTGTGGGTAGAGTTCGGCCGCTTCTTTTATGATTATAAGATGCATGGGAAGGATTGGAATGAGATGTATCGACGCTACTACCCCTACCTCGATTATAGCTATATTACAGAATACTTCTCTTATGTAGTCGACGAGATGATCGGTGAACTGAACGCCTCCCATACAGGATTCTACCCCCGTCAACGAAATAGAAGCTTTAAACCGATCGCCTATCCTGGAATTGTGTTGGACTATGGCCGCTCTGCCAAACAAGGGATCTATGTCAAAAAAGTCTATCGTACCTCCACTTTGGCCGCCACTTACGGTATTAAAGAGGGTGACCTACTCCTGAAAGTCGACGATGTTGAAATTGATGAATATACTTCGATCGAGCCGCTGTTTACTAACAAAGTAGATAAGAAAATAAAGATGACGTTCAAGACTAAGCAAGAGCTTAAAGAGGTCGAAATCAAAGGGCTTACCTTTTACGAGCACTATATGCTGTACTATAAAGATTGGATCGAAGGACGGCGTGACTTAGTTACCAAGCTTTCGAACGGGCGCTTAGGATATTTGCATATCAATAGAATGGACCAAGAGAGCTTACAGAAGTTTGAGGAAGACCTGTTTGCTGAAAACTTCGATAAAGAAGGAATAGTGATTGATGTACGCTTTAACGGCGGGGGAAATATCAGTAGTGAGTTGTTAGATATATTGACCAGAAAACAACGTGCATATACAACGACCCGAGGGTACCCCGATGAAATGTTTGCCACTCCGGCCACTATTTGGCAAAAACCGACTACACTGCTTATTAACGAAAGCTCCTTTAGTGATGCTGAAATCTTCCCGATTCTATTTAAACAGCTCGGGATTGGTAAAGTTATTGGTGTGCCAACAAGTGGTGGTGTGATCGGAACTACACCTTATGAACTGATGGACGGCTCTTCAATGAGACTTCCACGCTCAGGCTGGTATACCTTGGAGGGGGTGAATATGGAAGGGACAGGCGCTTCACCTGACATATTTGTCGATCTTACACCTGAACAGCTGATTAAAGATGATGACCAGCAGATTATAAAGGCAGTTGAAGTACTCTTAGAAGAGGTCGATAAAAAGGAATAAATTCATGGATGGATTGGACACTGTGATGCTTCAATGAGTGTTACAGTGTTTAAATCCTGACCGACTGGATAGTTCCTTGATTGAGTTTTAGCGCAGGAGCTCCACGTATCATTAAGATGATGCCGAGCTCCTTTTTGCATTCAGGACAGAGAGGTTTGGCATATGTATCCAAGCCTTGAAGACCGACAAAGTCCTCTTCAATCCTGTCGACGAAACACTTGATTATCTTACCTTTGCCGAGCTTATAGTAGCGAAAAAGTTTGTAGCCACATTTGCAATTAATGTCGAGAATTTTTCCTCTGCCCATTTTTTCAGCTCAAGGTAGGTTTTAATTGAGAGGACACGTTAATGTGTTGTTCCTGTCTCCTAACCAACTACTCCAGCGTTTATTAAATCGTGCATATGGAGCAGACCAATGGGCGAATTTTGGTCGTTGACCACAGGGAGCATAGTGATTTTGTTCTCTTCCATCAGGTTAAGTGCAGCTACTGCAAGCATATCGGCTTTGATAGTTTTCGGGTTTGGCGTCATAAAATCTTGAGCAGTTAGATTGAAAAGATCATCGTCTCGACTTAGAAGTCTGCGCAAATCACCATCCGTTACTATACCGCATAGATTGTTTTTGTCGTCTATTACGTTGGTACACCCCAACCCCTTCTGAGTCATAGTTAAGATAACCTCTTTTAATTTGGAATCCTTCCCTACGATAGGATTGAACTCGCCAGTGTGCATTAGATCGTCAACAGTCAGAAGTAGCTTCTTGCCAATAGTTCCGCCCGGATGAAAGCGAGCAAAGTCCTCTACATTGAAGCTCCTCTTTTTTATAAGAGCTACCGCTATCGCATCTGCCAAAGCAAGCGCTACAGTGGTACTAACAGTCGGCACAAGATTAAAAGGCTCATAGCCGTCCGGTACAGAGCAGTCGAGGATGACATCTGCATTTTCGGAGAGTTGTGAACTAAGGTTACCGGTGATAGCTATAATCGGTATCTTGAGAAACTTGATATAGGGTATTATTGAGAGTAACTCTTGAGTGTTGCCACTGTAAGAAATAGCAAGAACTACATCCCTTTTATCTAACATACCTAAGTCACCGTGAATCCCTTCCGCTGCGTGCAAGAAGATGGAAGTGGTACCTGTGCTTGCAAGAGTTGCAGAAATCTTGCGACCGATGAGTCCGGTTTTACCCATACCAGTGACCACCACCTTCCCTTCACACGATAGAATAAGCTCCACCGCTTCTTCTACGTTGCTGTTTACTTTGGCAGCTGCAAGAGTTATAGATTCAGCGGCAAGTTTAAGTTCGTCCTGTACTAACTTAATTATCTCGCTCATCGTTTACTCTTCTTCAGTTAACCCGTAAATCTCTGTTAACACCTCTTCAAAGGTAAAGCTTCCGATATCGCCAACTTTATGCTGCCTTAATGAAAGTGTGTTTGTATCCTCTTCTCGTTGACCTACTATGACCATATATGGTATTTTCTTAAGCTCGGAGTCACGTATCTTGTACCCGATCTTTTCGCTTCTGCCATCTACTTTAGCTCGGATGCCAACCTTTTTGAACTTCTCCAATACACGGGTAGCATATCTTTCATAAACGTCAGATACCGGCAGAATGGCAACTTGTGTGGGTGCCAGCCAGAAGGGGAAGTTACCGCCGTGATACTCAATTAAAGTGCCGAAGAACCTCTCTAAAGAACCGAGTAGAGCACGGTGTATCATATAAGGCTGATGTGGCTTGTTGTCAGCCCCAACATACTCCATATTAAACCTTTCAGGGTTGTTGAAGTCAAACTGAATAGTGGTACACTGCCAAGAACGGTTCAGAGCATCTTTGATTTTTATGTCAATTTTAGGACCGTAAAACGCACCGCCACCTTCGTCTACTCCGTATGATAAGCCTTGCTTTTCTAAAGCTGATCTAAGAGCGTTAGTGGCCGCTTCCCATTTGTCCTCCAAGCCGACACTCTTCTCAGGGCGTGTCGAAAGGAAAATTTGAAGCTCTTTGAATCCAAAATCTTTTAACATCGAAATGGAAAAGATTATAAGCTTCTCTACCTCTTCGTTCAACTGCTCAGGTGTACAGATGATATGGGCGTCGTCCTGAGTAAATCCACGTACTCTCATCAGCCCATGCAATACCCCAGAACGCTCGTAGCGATAAACAGTTCCCATCTCAGCGTATCTGACAGGTAACTCTCTATAACTACGCTTGTCAGCTTGATATATAGCAATGTGGAAAGGACAGTTCATCGGCTTAAGATAATAGTTTTGACCCTCCACCTCGACCGGAGCAAACATACTGTCAGAATAAAATTCGAGGTGACCACTCGTTTCCCAAAGATCGGCTTTACCTATGTGTGGCGTATTTACAAGCTGGTATCCCTCTTCAAAATGACGCTTCTTCCAGTAGTCTTCTATAATAGAACGGATTAATGCCCCGTTTGGATGCCAAAGTACTAAACCTGCACCAATATCTTCACTAATCGAGAATAGGTCAAGCTCCTTACCTAATTTACGATGATCACGCTTCTTACGCTCTTCTAAATCCTCAAGGTACTGATTGAGCTCACGCTTTGTCGGAAAACTTATCCCGTAAATTCGAGCTAACATCTTGTTATTCTCGTCCCCACGCCAATACGCACCGGAAGTTTTGAGTAACTTGAATGCCTTGATTTTACCTGAATGTGGAATATGTGGTCCTCGGCATAGATCGGAAAAATCACCCTGAGTGTACACACTTATGATTTCATCTTCAGGTAACTCTTCAATAATTTCAACCTTGTAAGTCTCATCCATCTGCTTAAACCTTTCAATAGCCTCTGCTCTGGTTAACTCCTCACGAGTATAGCGGAGTCGCTTCTTGGATAGTTCTGTCATTTTTTTCTCTATATTCAATAGATCTTCATCGTTAAACGGTGTGTCTTTATCGAAATCATAGTAAAAACCCTCTTCAATGGCTGGGCCTATAGTTACCTTTACTTCAGGAAATAACTCTTTAACCGCCTGCGCCATTAAGTGAGCAGAACTATGCCAGTAAATGTCGCGACCGACCTCGGTCTCAAATGTGTGGAATATAATCTCCCCATCCTCGTCGATAGGTCTATACATATCTATTAACTTACCATTAACCTCAGCCGCTAAAGCTTTAGCTTGAAGCTCTTGATCGTAATCCTCGGCAATCCCTTGTGGAGTAGTACCCTTAGGATACTCCTTTATCTCTCTGTTTGGTAATGTAATTTTTATACTCATTCTCTCCTTCCCGTAGAGGTTGCTAAACCTCTGCACTGTTCTGTTAAACCATATGAACTATATACGGTCTTTCTTTCTTAAAAGATACTTGCAAACTAAAAATAAAGGGATTAGAGTCAATAGATTTTTGATTCAACACCTATCTATAAGGTGATTTATATAATCATCATTGAAGGAAAATGAATAAAAAGGAGGGTGAGTAGCAAAGAATTGACTACACCTAATCATATTGGATAGATAATCTATTTAAGTTGACTAACGGTAGATATTCACTGCGTAATTTACGCTATCATTTCATATATAGTGCTTGTTGCATCTGTTTAAAGAATGGATTGAGAGAATAGATAGCTGTTTTGACTACTTAATATGGTTTGGTTATAAGGAGAATATAGCCCTAAAAATGGGGATACGGAAGAGTAAGTCAAGAAAAGTGAAAATATTTTCAAGATTAAGTGCTAAATCTAACAATCAGTCTTGCAGGAATTTAAGAGTATTATTGTCCACAGATGAGTCATTTCGTTTATTTAAGATCAAACTTTTTTCTTGACGTATTTTTTAGGTTATAGATATTGGCGAAACCTGCTTGTAGCGGGTTGATCTTTTAACAAGTAAATATTAGTGGAGAGTGAGCGAGGAGTTCATTATTTTGATTATAATGGAGAGTTTGATCCTGGCTCAGGACGAACGCTGGCGGCGTGGATTAGGCATGCAAG
>Ga0265293_10002143_pt1 | contig 40806 bp, 32 predicted proteins | sample Munlanlewell138R_FD_192505 | JGI IMG/M metagenome (GOLD analysis project Ga0265293, IMG submission 192505) | Leachate microbial communities from a municipal landfill in Southern Ontario, Canada - Leachate well 138R | ecosystem: Engineered > Solid waste > Landfill > Unclassified | place: Canada...
CACTTCGGCACGCGCAACGGGCTGCTCGCTGTGCTCTATCAGGACTTCGATGTACGCCAAACCGCGATCATCGACGCCGCCATCGCTGCCAGCAAACCAACCTTGAAGGACAAGGCCAGTGTCATTGCCTCAAGGTATGTCGAGTGCGTAGTGACACAAGGGCGCGAGATCCCCGGGGTTCTTGCCGCACTGAACGGATCACCGGAACTCGCCACAGTGAAAAGGCAGTATCAACAAACCTTCATCGAAAAGTGCCAGAATATCCTTGCGCCGTTCTCCGGGCCACGAGGCATTTCATTGGCGGGCCTGTGGGCAATGCTCGGCGCGGCCGATTCACTTTCGCATGCGGCCATAGCCGGCGAGATCACCGAAGAGCAGGCGCGGGATGAGCTGTTGCAGACCATTCTGGCTATGGTCAAGCGCAGCAAGTGACATGCTATGGAGTCAGAACATGGTAGGACTCTGCGAGGGCATATAGCGCAGCTTGCTATCGTCATGGAGCGGCTTGCGGTTTGCTTCAGCCACGCTGTCGCGTCGCTCGTCGCCCAGCCGCGCGGCACTGCTGGCGGAGTTTCTTCAGTCGTTCGGGTTTGATCCCCTGTGGCCGAAAAAGATGGGCGAAAAAGATGAGTGTCCCGGAAGTCGCCGACGAATGTCTGAGAAGTGGCTGCCGGGCTGGAGTATCCCCTCCCTCCGGGGCTAACATGGTCGATCGAAAGGCTTCTGGCCATTGCAGGAAAGCAAACCGCAAAGAGGGGAACGAACGATGCTGAGACGGGTTCTTATCGACAGAGTTGAGCGCGTATTGCAATGGAGGACGATACAGCGGTTGATGATCGTCTTGTGCTTTGCCTGTGTTGCAACTGTAGCCAGCGCTGCATCGGCGACCCAGGCTCTCACCGAGAAGGATTGCACTGCCATTGTCAGCGGCTCCGCGTTGGGGTGGGAAAGGCTCGCCAACGGTATTGCTGCATTTTATCCGGCCGATGCACTGGACGGCGGCACCGAGATCGAGCTTGTTTTCCACCAAGCGCATGAGAATTGCCGGCCCGTTGCGGTCGACAACTACGGTATCGAGGGTGGCGATCCCAAACTGGAGGCCAGTTTCATCCACCGCATCAGGGGCGAGTCCAACCTGTTTGCCATCGTCTCATGGCCGATGGACCATCGTGGCCTGGGAATGACTGGGCGTTTCTATTCGGTTTTCGCCTATCGACAATCCGGCTCCATGCTGGAACTGAATAGGTTCGTGGCTGAAAACCGGGAGGTCAGCAGCGGCGTCGTCGGATCGGTCGACGGCACAGAGCAAACCTTTGAGGGCGCCACCGAGGAAGGGCTTATCGCGCTGATGGGTTCCCAGGGGAAATGGTCGTGGCAGGCGGCGTGTGACCCGGGGGGAAACCAGCACGAATTGACCGCCTGTGCCTATGTTGCGCAAATCGAAGCGGAGGAAGCACTCGCCCTGGTGAAGGAACATCTGGCGGACGCCTATGGCTACGACAGCGAAACGCAGGCGGAAAAACTCGCAGAATTCGACCTTGTACAGAGTGCCTGGGAAGCACAGCTGCAAGCGGATCTCAGCGCCTTGTTCCCGCTTTCGCCCGGAGAAGATCCTGGCATCCTGTATGGCTCTTCCTACCCGATGCAATATGCCAATGCCCGCGCCTTTCTCACTCGACAACGCGCTGACTATATGCGGGCGTTCTGGCTTCCGGCAGACGCGGACTTTCAAAATACCACCAATCGCTAGTGGCGCTGGCGGCTTGTTATTGTCCTGCCCGATTTGCAGCCGGAGCCATTACCGATTCACTTGCTGTGGTCGAACACCACGGGCATGACTGCCCGATTGCGCACCACCATCGACGCATTGGTGGAACGATTGCACCGCGGAGGTTGAGGAGGATGGGCCGACGCAGCGTCGGCCACCGCCATTCCGCCGCCCAGGCGCTGCGCAGGAAGATGGGGACGGTCTACTACCACTGTCGCTGACCTGTTCCTGGCTCGGCTCAGCGCCGGCTGCTGGCAAATACGCATCTTGTGCAGATGGGCCAGCACCTCGCGAGGCATGCCTTATCTTGTCAGCCTGCCGACCGCTGTGTTCTTGCCAGCATCAACAGCAGCATGCAGACCACTAGGGCAGCACCCAGGTTGTAGAGCATTCCCGCGACAAAGGCCGAGGCGTACTGGCCGGCTGGCGCTGCCACGTCATCGCCCAGCGCCGCGCCGAACAGAATTCCAACTACAGCCACACCCAGCGCCGCTCCGACCTGCTGGACGGTTGAAATCACGCCCGACGCCATGCCGGCCCGGGCTTCATCCACGAAGCCCAGCACCAGGTTCAGCAGCGGCGTCATGATGCAGCCTTGACCGGCACCCATCGCGATCAGCACGGGAATCAGCCGCGTTGGCACCAGTTCCGCGCCTGCCATCTGCACCTGCGCAATCAGCAGCCCGATCGAGACAGCGTAAGCCAGCGCACCCGCGACGATGGAGCGCGTTCCCCACCTCGCCACTAGCTTCGGCGCGGCCAGCGATGCCAGGACAAAGCCGACACTGCATGGCGCGAAGATACTGCCCGCCGCGAAGGGATCAAGTCCCAGCCCTGTCTGCATCAGCAAGGCAAAGCACAAAAAGAATGAACTGGACGTGGAATAGACCAGGAGCACCAGCAAAGCACCCAGCGCGAAACGGCTCTGAGCAAGCAATCGCATGTCCACCAGCGGCAATCTGCCGGCCGTTCGCCACTGCTCCTGCTGCCGCTGGAACAGCGCAAGCAGTACCAGCGCCATGCCCAGCGACCATAGACTCCAGGCCGGCCAGCCTTGTCCTGGTCCCTCGATCAGCGGCACCAGCAAGAGCGTCAGCCCGGCGCTGACCAGCGCTACGCCCGTCCAGTCCAAGGCTGGGCGCTGCGGCGCACGGGATTCTGGAATGCACCGCGCAGCCGCAATGGCGAACAGGCCAATGGGCACGTTGATGAGAAAGATGCTGCGCCAGCCCAGTCCGAACAGGTTGGCATGCACCAGCCATCCACCGAGCACCTGGCCCGCGATGGCGGCCAGGCCCAGCGTCATTCCCAGCAGGCCGAAGGCGCGGCGGCTGTCGTCGCCGTTGAAGTTGACACGAATGGATGCATAGACCTGCGGGAATAGCAAGGCCGCCGCCAGGCCCTGCAACGCCCGTGCGCCGACCAGGAAGCCGGCGCTGGGCGCCAGCCCGCACAAGGCCGAAGCCAGTGTGAATCCAGCCATGCCGACGACGAACAGCCGGCGACGCCCGAACAGATCGCCCAGCCGCCCTCCGGTAATTAGCAGGACGCCGAACGCCAGCTCGTAGCCGGCCAGAATGAAGCTGATCTGCGAGAAGCTCGCATCCAGCCCGGCTTGCATGCTGGGAATGGCCACATTGACGACGAACAGGTCGAAGATTGTGACGAAGCCCGCCAGCAGTAGCACCGAGAGGCTGAGCCAGGGGGCGCGATGGGATGGGGGGGTAGGCAGGCCTGAAGGGAAAAAGTTTGAGCTCATTTTGCGTGTCCGAGGGGGTAACGCGAGTATTCTCAAACCATTATTAAACAATTACAATTTAACAGTTTATGCTATTACTGGAAGCAATGAGGTAAACGATGCGAACCTTGGAACGAACGCGCCCCGATCTGGCGGCCTTCCTGCGGGCACACCGCGAGCGACTGTCGCCCGTCGACGTGGGCTTACCCAGCGGAGGGCGTCGCCGCACACCTGGGCTTCGACGCGAGGAAGTCGCCGCGCTCGCCGGCGTGGGCCTGACCTGGTACACATGGCTGGAACAGGGGCGCGACATCGGCGTATCGGCGGCATTTCTGGACAGCCTGGCGCGGGTGCTTAAACTGGACGCGGCCGAACGTCGCCATCTGTTCTTGCTGGCTCACGAACGACCGCCCGCCGAACCGGGCAAGACTTGGTGTGTGCTGCCGCCACTGGTCCGGCGCTTGATGCACGACCTGCCGCACCCGGCCTTTGTGCTCAACCTGCGTTGGGACGTGCTGGGCTTCAATGCGCCCGCCGACCAGCTTTTCGGTTTCGACACGCATGCGCCAGAACGGCGCAATCTGCTCTGGCTGCTGTTCACCGATCCCGCCCTGCGCGAGCGCGTGGACGCCTGGGATGAACAAGCCCCGCTGATGTTGTCAAGCTTCCGCCGCGACTTCGCCCGTGCCTTGCAGGAAGCCGACATTCACCAACTGGTGGAGGAATTGGAACGGGTTTCGCCAGAGTTCAAGACATGGTGGCGCAAGCATGATGTTCACGCCTCCTGCAATGGTTTACGCAAGCTAATGATCGACGGGAAGGCCGAGCCGTTCGAGCACACCTCGTTGACCATCGACGAGCATCGGCATTTGCGGCTGGTGATTTATGCGCGGCAGCGGGACGCCGCCGCGCCTGACCGCTAATGGGAACTACGACAGCCGCTCGGCAGCGGGGGGAAGTGGAGTTCTTCGGCAACGGCCAGGAAGCAGCGCAGATGCTGAAAAGTACTACGTTTTCTCCAGTTCCTCTTATCTTGCCTTTTGCTTCAATGTCGCGAGCGCAACGAGGCTCGCTGCCGCCATGCCTAAACAATAGGTCACCAATGGCCATGGGGTGTCGCCATCCAATACCAGGACCGAAAGCGTGCAGGCTGCCAAAACAATGGCACCCGCCATCACCTGAGTGATGGTGGCGAGCGGATGCTCCCGGTTCAGACGTTGCCGCGGTGGGGCTTCTTGCCGGGCTTGGCTGCGAACTTGTCGCTGCCGCTGAATTTTTCCTTGGCGAACTTGCTGTCCTTGACTTTTCTCTCCTTGAATTTGCCTTCCTTGAATTTGGTGCTCTTTGGTCGCCCGTCGACGGGCTTGTCGCTGCGTGGATAAGAGGAGGGCGCCTGGCCGCCTTCCACCCGGCTCATCAGCGCCGGCTGCTGGCAGATGCGCATCTTGCGCAGATGGGCCAGCACCTCCCGGGGCATGCCTTCCGGCAGGTCGACGGTGGTGAAGTTGTCGTGGATCTCGATGCGGCCGATGTACTGGCTGTCGATATCCGCCTCGTTGGCGATGGCGCCGACGATATCCTTGGGCTGCACACCGTGTTCGCGGCCCACCTCGACGCGGTATTTTTCCAGCGGTGGCATATCGGCGTCGCGGCGCTTGGAGAATTTGTCACCCTTGGTGTCGTCGCGGCTCCGGTCCCGGTCGCGGCCGGGTTTTTCCTTTGCCACCGGCGGCGGGTCGCGGAATTCCGGATAGAGGGGCCGCTCCTGTTGTTGCAGGTAGACCAGCGCGGCGGCGATATCGAGAGGATCGATCTCGCGCTCGTTGGCGACGCTGGCGACCAGGTTCTTGAACTTGTCCAGCGAGCCCTTTTCGAGGGTTTCCAGCAATTGAGTGCGGAACAGCTGGATACGCTGCTCGCTGACCTGCTGGCCGGAAGGCAGCTGCATCTCGGCGATGGGCTGGCGGGTGGATTTTTCGATGGACCCCAGCAGGCGGCGCTCCTTGGGAGTCACGAACAGGATGGCGTTGCCCTCGCGACCGGCGCGGCCGGTGCGGCCGATACGGTGTACGTAGGATTCGTTGTCGTAGGGAATGTCGTAGTTCACCACGTGGCTGATGCGTTCCACGTCCAGTCCGCGCGCCGCCACGTCGGTGGCCACCACGATATCGAGCTGGCCGTTCTTGAGGCGGTTGACGGTGCGCTCCCGCAGTTGCTGGCTGAGGTCGCCGTTGAGGGCGCTGGCGGCAAAACCGCGGGCTTCGAGTTTTTCGGCCAGTTCCACGGTGCTCGATTTGGTGCGCACGAAAATGATCATGCCATCGAAGTCTTCCACTTCGAGGATCCGGGTCAGGGCATCCAGCTTCTGATGGTTGCCGAGCAGCATATAGCGCTGGCTGATGCGCTCCACGGTGCGGGTCTTGGCCTGGATGCGCACTTCCTCGGCGTCGCCGAGATAGTTGGCGGCAATGCGCTGGATGGCGGCGGGCATGGTGGCGGAAAACAGTGCGCGCTGGGCGCTGTCAGGCGTTTTCGCCAGGATCGTTTCGACATCGTCGATAAAGCCCATGCGCAGCATTTCGTCCGCTTCGTCCAGTACCACGGCGCGGATTTCCGCCAGGTTCAGGCTCTCGCGGCGGAGGTGATCCATCACCCGGCCCGGAGTGCCCACCACCACCTGCACGCCGCGGCGCAGGGAGCGCAGCTGGCCGCCCATCTCCTGGCCGCCGTAGATCGGCAGGACATGGAAATTCTTCAGCTTGCGGGCGTAACTCTGGAATGCCTCGGCCACCTGAATCGCGAGCTCCCTGGTGGGAGTAAGCACCAGCACCTGGGGCGACTGCTGTGTGGAATCGAGGTTGTTCAGCAGCGGCAGGGCGAAAGCCGCCGTCTTGCCGGTCCCGGTCTGGGCCACGCCCAGCAGGTTCTTTTTGGCCAGCAGCAGCGGGATGCTTTGTTCCTGGATGGGCGAGGGCTGTTCGTAACCGAGTTCCGCCAGGGCGCTGAGAATGGGCGCGCCCAGGCCGAGATCGGCAAATTGGGAAGAGGACATGAGTGTTGAAACCTGCGGGTGGACTCCCGGAGGAGTCGATGGACAAATGGGGGCGAAGTATACGCCTGTGGGCGGATTTAGGGAAATTTTATTTGTAGCTCATGTGCTTATACCGCGCCATGGGAACGCCATGGCGCTAGTGGAAAGGCCGGAACATAACGTCCCAGGGAGAGGTATTCGCCGCTGGCGCTGACTGCCAACATGCGCCGTGCCAAAGGGTCGAAGGAAATCGCGGCGGGTCGATCAGGCGGCTGGTGATTTCAGAGGTAGTCCCGCGCATTTTGCTCTTTATAGTGGCCGGGAATAAGGCCGGAGACAGGCACGGCCGTCACGTCGTGTCGGGCACGGCGTTCAGCGGCGCGCCAGCCAGCGGTCGAGGCTGTTGGCGAAGGCCTGGACATCCTTGCTGCCGAACGGCGCGGGGCCGCCGGTCTGGATGCCGCTCGAGCGCACCTCCTCCATGAAGTTGCGCATCGCCAGGCGCTGGCGGATGGTGTCGGTGGTGTAGCGTTCACCCCGCGGGTTGATGACATCGCCGCCACTGGCGATGACTTCGGCGGCGAGGGGGATGTCGGCGGTGATCACCAGGTCACCCGGGGCCAGGTGAGTGACGATGTGGTTGTCCGCCACGTCGAAGCCCTGGGGCACTTGGACGGCCTTCACCAGCGGGCCTGGCGGTGTCGGCAGGAGCTGGTTGGCAACGAGGATCACCATCACCTGGCGGCGCTGGGCGGCGCGGAACAGTACCTCCTTCACCGCCCGCGGGCAGGCGTCGGCATCGACCCAGATACTGGGGCCGGGCTTGATGGAATCGGTCATGGTCATGGCGCTGCCTGCGGACACTGATCGCTGCATTGTAGCGGGATGGCTTGGCAAGTGCGGCGGTAATGCCTAAAGTGGCCAGAAACACGGCGCCGGAGTCGGGCCCGCCGCCGGTCCCTGCTCAAAATGTCAACCAAGAATTCTACGAAAAGGCTGTCACCCCAACGATGAAAACCAACGCCAGTAAACACGCCAATCTCAATGATTTTTTCAACGATCGGGTGCGGCTGTTTGCCGATAAGCCCGCTGTCACCTGCCTCGGGCACACCCTGAGCTATCGCGAAGTCGATGCCTACGCCAGCGATTTTGCCGGGTTCCTGCAAAATACCCTGGGCCTGGTGCCGGGCGACCGGCTGGCGATCCAGCTGCCCAACCTGTTGCAGTACCCGGTGGTGGTGATGGCGGCGATCAAGGTTGGCGTGGTGGTGGTCAATACCAACCCGCTCTACACGCGCCGCGAGCTCGATCATCAGCTTTCCGATGCCGGGGTCAAGGCGGTGGTGGTGCTCGCCAGCCTGGCGGGCGACGTGGCGGCGGTCCAGCAGGATACCGGCGTCGAGCACGTCATCGTTACCGAGGCGGGCGATCTCCACGCGCCGTGGCGGCGGCGCCTGATCAATGGCGTGATGAAGGCCCAGCGGCTGTTCAAGCCGATGGCCAGGCCGCGCAGCCCGGTGTCCTTCCGCAAGGCGCTGGCGCTCGGCAGGCAGGCGCCCTGCAAGCCTGTCGAATGCCGGGCGGAGGATCTGGCGGTGCTGCAGTACACCGGCGGCACGACCGGCGTTGCCAAGGGCGCCATGCTCAGCCATCACAATCTACTGAGCAATATCCGGCAGGTGGAAAACGCGCTCGGCGACGCGCTGGTGGACGGCGAGGAAATCATCGTCGCCCCGCTGCCGCTCTACCATATTTTTGCCTTTATGGTGTGTATCCTGCTGGGCGCCGGTATCGGGGCGCGGCTGATACTGATCCCCGATCCGCGCAAGCTCGATGCCTTCGTTCGCGAGTTGAAGGGGGTACCTTTCAGCTTTGTGCTGGGGCTCAACACCCTGTTCAACGCCTTGTGTCGCCACAGCGGCTTTCGCGGCCTGGATTTTTCCCGGTTGCGGATCACCGTGTCGGGGGGCATGGCGCTGACCCGCGATACCGCCGAGCGCTGGGAAAAGGTTACCGGCTGCAAGGTCATCGAGGGTTACGGCCTCACCGAGGCGAGCCCGGTGGTGTCCATCAACCCGCTGGAGGAGCCGCGGCTGGGTACGGTGGGCAGACTGCTGGTCGACACCGAGCACCGCCTGCTCGACGGCGGCGGCCGGGATGTGGCGCCGGGCGAGACGGGTGAGCTGTGGGTTCGCGGCCCGCAGGTGATGAGCGGCTACTGGCAGCGCCCCGACGCCACCCGCGAGGTGCTGGATGAGAACGGCTGGCTGCACACCGGCGACGTGGCAGCCATCGACAGCGAGGGTTATCTCAGTATCGTCGACCGGATCAAGGATATGATCGTGGTGTCCGGTTTCAACGTCTATCCCAACGAGGTCGAGGACGAACTTTCCAAGCATCCGGATGTGGTCGAGTGCGCGGCGGTGGGGGTGCCCGACGCGGATACCGTGGAGGCGGTGAAGCTGTTCGTGGTGTCTTCCAACCCCGACCTGACGGTGGAGGATATCCGCCATTTTGCGCGGCAGAATCTCACTGGGTACAAGGTGCCGAAGCAGGTGGAGTTTATCGCCGAGCTGCCGAAATCCAATGTCGGGAAGGTATTGCGGCGGGAGCTGCGCGGCTGAGCCGCCAAGGCGATGACAGGCTCACGGATTCGTTGCAGTCCCATAGGGTGCGCTGAGGGACGAAGCGCACCGGGGCAATCCGCGCCACCCCGCCGGTGCGCCTCCTGCGTCGGCACACCCTATGGAATGTGCCAATATTCAATCGAGGCGGGCTGTTGTCTCGGCATTCATAGGGTGTGCTGAGGGACGAAGCGCACCGGGGCAATCCGCGCCACCCCGCCGGTGCGCCTCCTGCGTCGGCACACCCTATGGGAATGTGCCAATATTCATCCGGGGCGGGCCGTTGTCTCGGTATTCATAGGGTGCGCTGAGGGACGAAGCGCACCGCTCTACTTCCCAAACGGTGTCCCCCTAATCCCGGTCGCGGGTAAATACGGCTTCGATGCGGAACAGGATGGTCGCGGCCCCTTCGCGGTCGTCTTCGAAATCGGCCCGGCGCCAGTGGTAGCTGGGCTGCACTTCGGCGAACAGCCAGTGCTTGTAGATGTTCTGGCGGTAGCGCATGCCCAGGCCGTAACTGGTGGTGAAGTAATCCGGCTTGGTGTCGCCACTGGCGGCGACATAGTAGCTGAGGGCGCGCTTGTTGCTGAGCCGGCGGTTCAGCGAGATGCCGGTGTTCCACGATAACCCGGCTTCTTCTTCCTCCCAGTCGAGACGGTTGTACCACTGCACGACCTTGTCGGTGCTGAGGATCCTGTCGAATTCCAGACGGGTGCGGGAGCCGAAACCGTCATCGCCCCGATACAGTATTTCTTCACTGAAACGGCCGATCAGCGTTTCCCTGAGGGGGTATTCATAGCGGTAGCGCACCGAGGCCTTGGGGTGCAGCGACGAGCGTATTCCCACTTTGAAGTCCAGGCGGTAGTGCTTGCGTTCCCGCGCGGTGTATTGCAGGGCGACGTCGTTGGGGGAATCCTGCCTGTCGATCAGCAGGTCGTCGGAGCCGGTGCGGTCATCGTCGTCGGAAAACAGCAGGCTCAGGCGTTTATTGAGCCTTGGCAGGTGAACCTTGCCGCGGAGCTTGACGCCGCTCTCCCAGCCTTCGATTTCGTCCCACTCCTGTTCGAGGCGCAGGCGCAGGGTGGAGTAGGGCGCTTCTTCCTCGGCGCGGGCCACGCCGAAGAAGTCATCCATCCATTTGGCGATATCGTCGGCGTTGTCGACGATATATTCGTGGCTGGCGTCGAGCCAGGTGCTGTCGTCACCGGCGGTTTCGACAGGCTCCTGGCTCTGGGCGCTCTGGGCAAGCAGCCACACAATAGCAAAACCAACTGCATGACCTCTCATAGCCTTGATCCTTAAGGAATCTCTCGACTGATTTTAGCCCGGCTTTCATGGAGTTTGCTCATTATCTGCCCCGGGGGATTCGGCCAGCAGCGCAACGCGCAGCTCCCGCAGGTAGTTTTTCAGCTTGGCGCGGTTGTCCGGACCGATGCGCAGCAGTTGTTTCTGGATACCCGGCAGCGCCTCGAGGGTCGGATCGACGAACTGGTAGTGGACCGATTCGCGCTCCAGGGCGAACGGGCCGTTGTGATCGGGGGTGAGCAGCATCCGGTCGATGGCGGCGATCACCCGGTTGTCGATGCTGCCGGCATTGCCGCCAAGGTCGCCGTAGGCCTTTTCGAGCAGCGGCCGCAGAGTGTGGAACGTGCTGGCCAGAGCCTCGGGGGGGATGCTGGTGAGCACGGACACGTAGCGGTTGTAGCGGGTGTAGTTGCTCTCATCCATCCACGCCATATCCTGCTCCATGGACACTTTGAACTCCTTGCCGGGCGGTTCCATGGGCAGGACTTTCTTCACCAGCACCCCGCGCGCCAGGCCGTCGATCACCGCCGCGGCTTTCGGCAGCAGGTCGTCGGTGCCGAGCCACTGGGCGAGCTCCTCGGACTCGCTGAGGGGAACCAGCTGTTCGCGGGTGAAATCGTCGCTGGCGGACAGGTCGGGAAGTTCGGGGGCGGCGTCTTCCGAACCGTCGGTGACCTCGGGGGTGCGTTCGGGAATGTCCGGCGCCTGGTTGATCAGCGGGTCGTCCTGTTCCTGGGGCAGTGTCGGGGTCACCGGCTGCTCGGTTATCGCCACCGGTTCATCGACTGGCTGTGGGCCGGGCTTGAACACGAACCACAGGGCGATGGCGGCGATGACCACGGCGGCGATGATGAAGGGCAGCAGGCTGGCGCGGGGCGGGCGGTTGACGGGGCGTTCCTCGCGGTCGACTTTCATGCGCGGTCTCCCTGCTGTCGTGGGGCGGTATGGCTGCGGAGGTGCTTGTTGCCGGGTGCGTGGCAGCGGCCCTGGGCGGCGCGTTGCGCCCGACGTCCGGCCACGGTGGGTTTACCTTGATTCATCGTTGTCTCCGGTCTTGCTGTCCGTATCGGGGGTGAGTGTGATGGATTTCAGGGTCATTTCATAGGTTTCGCCATCTTCCTTCTGGACCAGGCGCACCGGCAGGTAGTTGAGTTCCGGGGCCAGCCACAGCACGGTTTCCCGGTCGCTGTCGTCCCGGACCCGTTCCACCGGCAGGGTGCGCAGCCGGCCGACGGGGGTATCCATGTCGACTTCCGCGAGGCGGCGGTAGCGGTATTGCTTGATGTCGCCGCGATGGATCACCTGGTAGGAGAGGGTCTCGACATCATGGCTCAGGTCGGCCGCCATGGCCACCTGGTAGCTCAGCGGGCCGAGCTGGCCGGGCGCAAAGTCCAGCTGGTGTTCCCGGCCCTTGCGCCGGGTGACGGATTTGTTGGCATCATGGTCGACGGTGACGGTTTCGGTGCGGGATTTGCCGAAGATGGAACGCTGGTAGCGGTAATCGTCGGGGATCAGCCGGTTGTCGGCGTCGACGTGGAAGTTTTCTTCTTCGTGGATGCGGCCAAGGAAGTTCTTCGCTTCGGTGACCAGTTGATAGCCGTTGTCGGTGACTCTCAGGTAGCGGTGGGCCTCGATGGGCAGGCCGTTGTAGCGGGCCTGGTAGACCGCATGGTAGGGCTGCAGGACGGGTGGTTTTTCTGCGGCAGGGGGTTCGTCCGCGTGGGCGGCGGTGACGGCCAGCAACAGCAGCAGGCGGGGAATCAGACGCATCGGCTCTCCTTGGGTTATTTGCGGGAAAAGCCCGCGGCCTTGCCTGGGTGGACTTGCGGGCCTGGTCGCGGGCGAGCCGGTAACGGCTCCACAAAGGGTTGGATCATCCCAAAGGATTATTGTTCAGTAAATATCAGACCTTGGGGTGGCAGTAACTGGCCGTCGAGGGCGGCGCCCTGGGCCTCCAGGGTGAGGCGGCCACTGCACAGCAGCTGTACTGCGTAGGGATAGAGCCGGTGTTCGGTGGCCAGTACCCTGGCGGCGAGGCTGTCGGCGGTGTCGCCGGCGACCACGGGCACCCGCGCCTGGACGATGGCCGGGCCGCCGTCCAGTTCCTCGGTGACGAAATGAACCGTGGCGCCGGCCTCGGCATCGCCGCTGTCGATCGCCCGCTGGTGGGTGTGGAGCCCGGGGTACTTGGGCAGCAGGGAAGGGTGAATATTGATCAGCCGGCCGTGGAAGCGGCGGACAAAGCCGGGGGTGAGAATGCGCATGAAACCGGCGAGTATCACCAGGTCCGGAGCCTGGGCCTCGATCCTGGCGGCCAGTTCCCGGTCGAAGCTCTCCCGGTCGGGGAATTCCCGGTGGTCGACCACCTCGGTGGCGATGCCGGCGTCGCGGGCGGTGGCGAGCCCGCCGGCACCGGGCTTGTTGCTGAGCACCGCCACCACGTCCGCGGCGATCTCGGCGGCCCGCGAGGCCCGGATCAGGGCCTCCATGTTGCTGCCGGTGCCGGAGATGAGGATCACCAGCCGGGGACGGGAAATACCCATTGTCAGCGAATGACCACCTGTGGCTGGCCGGGCTCCGCTTTTTCGATGGTGCCGATGATCTGTGCGGATTCACCGGCCTGCTTGAGGATGGTCACCGCGCTGTCGGCGTCCTTGGCGGGAACGCTGATGACCATGCCGAGGCCGCAGTTGAAGGTGCGGTACATCTCTTCGTCGGTGACATTGCCGTTGGCCTGGAGCCATTCGAACACCGGCGGCAGCGACCACCTGGAGCGGTCGATCGCCGCCCGGGCGCCGGCGGGCAGGACCCGGGGAATGTTTTCCAGCAGGCCGCCGCCGGTGATGTGGGCGATGGCGTGCACCGGGCAGGCGCGGATCAGGTCGAGCATCGCCTTGACGTAGATCCGCGTCGGCGCCATCAGTGCATCGGCCAGGGTCTGGTCGCCGACCCGGGTCGCCACCGGGTCGGCCCCGGAGACTTCGAGAATCTTGCGGATCAGCGAATAGCCGTTGGAATGGGGGCCGCTGGCATCGATGCCGATGAGCGCATCGCCGAAGTGGACCGACTTGCCGTCGATGATGTCGAGTTCTTCCACCACGCCGACGCAGAAGCCGGCGAGATCGTAGTCCTCTCCTTCATACATGCCGGGCATTTCGGCGGTTTCGCCGCCCACCAGAGAGCAGCCGGCCTGCAGGCAGCCTTCGGCAATGCCGGTGATCACGGCGGCGGCGATGTCGACATTGAGGCGGCCGGTGGCGTAGTAGTCGAGGAAGAACAGGGGCTCGGCGCCACAGACCACCAGATCGTTGACGCACATCGCCACCAGGTCGATGCCGATAGTGTCGTGCCTGCCGAGTTCCATCGCCAGGCGCAGCTTGGTGCCCACGCCATCGGTGCCGCTGACCAGGACCGGGTTCTTGTAGCCCGCCGGCAACTTGCACAGGGCGCCGAATCCCCCGAGGCCGGAAATCACTTCAGGGCGCCGGGTTTTGCGGGTCACGCCCTTGATGCGTTCGACGAGGGCGTTGCCCGCATCGATATCCACACCGGCATCCTTGTAGCTGAGAGAAGGGGAGGTAGGGGAGGGCTTCTGTGGGTCGCTCATTGATGACATCCTGAGAAAGGCGCTATTTTAGCTTGCCATGGCCAGAAAGCCAGTACCCGCGGCCAGCCGGGAGTCCGAGGCCGGTCAAACGGCGGCCCCGGCGGCCAGTGGCGAGGTGCTGCGCAATGCTGGTGGAAGCCATCACAACTGCTACAATCGGCGCCATGAAGCCTGTTATCCGAATCTGTCTTGCGGCCTTGTTGGCCGGCCTCGTTCCGGCGCTGAGTTCAGCGGCGACGGATTTCTATTCCGCGACCGTGCCGGTGGCGGACCATTCCGCCGCGGCCCGGCAGCAGGCGGCGCGCGCCGGCATGCTCGCGATGCTGGTCAGGCTCACCGGCATCAGGGCGCCGCAGGATGAACCCGCGGTGCGGACGATGCTGGCCGATGTCTCGTCCTACCTGGTGGAGTATAGCTATGTCACTCGCGAGGCGGTGGACGACGGCGCTGCGCCGGGTGGGCTCGGGGTGCGCATCCGCTACGATCGCGCCGGCGTCGACCGCTTTCTGCGCGACCACGCCCTGCCTATCTGGCCGCTGAACAGGCCCCGCCTGTTGGTGTGGGTGGTGGCCGACGAGGGGAGGGAGCCGGCATTCCTGAGCGGTGACGAGGCGGCGCCGGTGATCGCCGATCTCGACCACAGCTTCGACCGCCGCGGCCTGCCGGTGGTGTATCCACTTCACGACCTCGAGGACCAGATGGTCCTCGACGCCCGCCAGGCGCGGGAGTTCGATACCGAGGCCCTCGCCGAGGCCTCCGCCCGCTACCCGGTCCAGGGCTGGCTGGTGCTGCGCTACTACCAGACGTCCGGCCAGCAATGGCGGGGTGCCTGGATGTTGGGCCGGGACGACCAGACCCTGCTGCGCCAGTCGGAAGCGGATACCCTGGAAGGCCTGCTCGACGCCGTGGTCGACGAGGTGGTCGACGCGGTCGCCGAGAACCAGTCCTACGTTGCGCACAGCACTACCGACAGTCTTCAGCTGGGCGTCGAGGGAGTCGCCTCCTACGGCGACTACTCTCGGCTGACCACGCTCCTGGAGGGGTTGTCGATGATTCGCGCGGTGCGCGTCACCGGGCTCGACGGCGACCGCATATCCCTGAGCCTGGCCATCGAGGGCGGGCGCGAGCAACTGCTCGAAAGCCTCTACCGCAACCCCGCGATCCGGCCGTTGGCCGGGGGCAGCGCCGCCGCCGACGGTATCGAACGCCTGCGCTGGGTCTCCGGGCGCTGATCGATGGTCGACCAGCTCAGCTTGCCGCTGTCGGTGCGCAACGAGGCGACGTTCGCCAACTTCCTCGCCGAGCCCGGCTCGCTGCGGGCGCAGGTGGTGGCGCTGCTGGAGAACGCCGCGGTTGCCGACAGCCAGGACACGGCGATTTACCTGTGGGGCGGCGAGGGCGCCGGTTGCAGTCACCTGCTCCAGGCCGCCTGCCAGCGGTTCCAGTGCCACGACCGGGGGGCGCAGTACCTGCCGCTCGACGAACTGCGCGGCTGCGACCCGGCAAGCTTGCTGGTGGATCTCGAATTCCTGCCCCTGGTGTGTATCGCCGACATCGAGGCGGTGGCCGGCGATCGCGACTGGGAGGTGGCGTTGTTCAGCTTGTTCAATCGCGTGCGCGAGCAGGGCAACCTGCTGTTGATCGGTGCCAGCTGTCCGCCCCGCGAGTTGCCCCTGGTTCTGCCCGATCTGCAATCGCGACTGGCCTGGAGCCTGGTATTCCATCTCCCGCCCTATGGTGAAGCCGAGAAAGCGGCGATCCTGCGCTTCCGCGCCGCGCGCCTCGGTATCGAACTCGGCGAGGGCGTCATCGACTTTATCCTCAGTCGCGGGGAGCGTTCCCTGGCCACACTGATGAGCTACCTCGCCCGCCTCGACAAGGCATCGCTGTCGGCACAGCGCCGGGTCACCATCCCCTTCATCAAGGCGGTATTCGGCTGGTAGGTCGTTGCCGACCAGCCAGCACTCCCCGGCGAGCGGGCACACCAACCCTCGACGCGCCTTCATGGCGCCATACCACCGCCAACATCGGCCGCAGTCGTGTTGGTCGCAAAAAACGCCCTTTGGGAGGGATTCGATTGCTTGTGCGCCCGGTTGCGGGCATTAATCTGCTCCTGTCTGGAAGAGGTTGGGTATCGTCGGTTGTGCCCGGCGCCGGGGCGTAGCGGCCCGGCGGCGCCATGGGGGTCAGGGCCGCAAACATAATCCGGGGTTCCATTGTCGTCATGATCGAGATCAATTCACCGGTACGGGCTGCGTTGCTGACCTTGCTCTTCGCCGAGCTGGTGGTCGCGGCTCTGCTGTTTTCTGGGGGCCATGGCTGGTATCTGGCGGGCTTGGTGGTGGTCGCCTGGCTGGCTTGCCTGATGATCGTCGCCCTGCCGGCGCCGCGGGGTATCGTCCAGCGGGTCGACGGCAGCCTGGAGCGCCGTTTCCTGATCGACAGCCTCGGTGAGCATTCGCCGATCATCTATACCGAGGTCAATCGCCAAGGCACCATCACCGAGCTGGGCGGCAGCGCCCTGGCTCTGGTCGGGGACAGCATGGGAGCCGCCGTCGGCGACGACGTCAGGGCCATAATGGGGGGCGACGAGCAGATCGCCGAAGATGTCCACCGGGCGATGGCCGGTGAACACTTCGTCTGCGAGCGGCTGTACGGGCCGCGTTACTACCGCCACCATTTCTTCCCGTCCTTCAGCCGTGCCGGCGAAATGCTCGGTTACTCCAGTGTCAGCATCGACCTGACCCAGGAGCGCAAATTGCGGACCGAGAACGATTTGTTGCGCAAGGTGTTGCAGAACACCACCGATGCGATCTCCATAGCCGACCGCTATCGACGGGTCATCGGCATCAATTCGGCGTTCAGCGCCATCACCGGCTATTCCGATGACGAAGTGACCGGCCGCAAGGCGGGGTTGCCGCAGCTGGAAGTGGGCAATCTCGGCTTTTTCCGCGATATCGCCCGCAGCCTGAAAACCCGCGGGGTGTGGCAGGGCGAGGTCTGGGCGCGGCGCAAGAGCGGCGAACTCTATTCCGCCGCCCTCACGCTCAGCGCGGTCCGCGAAAATGGCGCGATCGCCCATTACCTCTGCTTTTTTTCCGACACCACCGACTTGACCGACATCCGCCGCAGCCGCGAGGAGTTGCAGCACCAGGTCAACCACGACCAGCTGACGGGCCTGCCCAATCGCCGGCTGTTTCTGGACCGCCTCGAACAGGCGATGAAACGCGCCCGGCGCCTCGGCGGAAGCCTGGCGGTATTTTTCATCGACCTGGACAATTTCAAGCTGGTCAACGACTTCCACGGCCACCAGGCCGGCGACCAACTGCTCAGGACAGTGGGTGCACGGCTGGGGCAGAGCACCCGCGATGTCGACACCGTGGCGAGGCTGGCCGGAGATGAATTCACAGTGATCGTCGAGAACGTCGACAAGCACGCCCAGATCCTCGCCGTGGCCGACAAGATCGTCGAGTGCTTCAGCCAGCCTTTTGTGGTCGATGGGCAGTCCCTGGAGATTTCCGCCAGTATCGGCATCGGTGTGTATCCCGACGACGGCGAGGATGTCCTCAGCCTGCTCGATGGTGCCGATGTCGCCATGTACAAAGCCAAGGCCCAGGGGCGCAACGGCTTTTTCTACCTGTCGGAGACCGCCGGAGATACCCGCGGCCAGCTGGCTCAGGCCGCCGACCTGCGCTTCGCCATCGACCGCGAACAACTGGAGTTGCTGTACCAGCCGCTGATGAGCCTGAACTCCGGTGCGGTGGTTGGCTGCGAAGCCCTGCTGCGCTGGAACCACGGTTCCCTGGGGGTGGTTTCGCCGAGGGATTTTCTGCCCGCAGTGGAGGCGGCGGGAGGAATGCCGCAACTGGGCACCTGGGTCGTTCACGAGGCCTGCCGGCAGTACGACCGGTGGCGCAGACAGGGACTGGCGCTCGACTTGCTGTCCATCAATATCGCCAGCCACCAGTTGGATGACGTCGGGTTTCTCGACAGGGCGCGGGAGGCTGTGGACGCCAATCGCCTGAATCCGGCGATACTGGTGCTCGATATCCCCGAAACGCTGGTGCTTGCCGACCGGCGCCGGGCCCAGGACTTTATCGCCAAGGCCCATGCCCGGGGATTCAGCTGTGCGATCAACGATTTTGGCGCCAGCGGCAAACCCTTCGATTATCTTCGCGACCTGCCGGTGGCGATGATCAAGCTCGATCGGCAGATGATCAGTGTCGTTCGCGGCAGCAGTGATTCGCAGCCGTTGATCAACGCCATCGTCACGCTGGCCAACCTGCTCGGCATCAAGGTGCTCGGTGTGGGCGTCGAGCACTCCCGCCAGGAGGGCGTGCTGCGCGGCATGGGCTGCCACTTCGCCCAGGGTTATCTGTACTCCCGCCCGTTGAAGGCTGAAGAGTTTTCCGCCTACTGCGGGCCGGCGCTGCCGCTGCAGGACGTCGCCGGCGGCTAGGGCCCGTTGACGTATAGGCCATTGATAGGCGGAAGGAACCATGACGGGTCTGTGGTTCCTGCGGTGCGCATAGGGTAGGCCGGCGAAGGAAGCGCACCAGCGATGCGGCAGCATCGAGGCTGTTGTGTGTGGCTGGCGAAACGTCGACAGGTTCCAGCCGCGACGGCGGTTGCAATGGCCGCAAGTCGCCACCGCAGGGATCGCTGGCTTTGTCATCGGGGCCGGTTACAATGAGCCGGAACGCAATCGTGTTGGGAGCGCCGCTGATGAGTGATTACCGCGCGCCGGTGATGGAACTGGCATTCGTACTGAAACATGTGGCGGGGCTGGACAGTGTCGCCGCCCTGCCGGGGTTCGACAGCCTCGATGATGACCTGGTGACAGCCATCCTCGACGAGGCGGGGCGCTTCAGTGAAGAGCGCGTGGCGCCCACTAACCAACAGGCGGATCGCCAGGGAACGGGGCTGGAAAACCGCCAGGTGGTCACCGCTCCCGCCCTCGACGGGCTCTACCAGGCCTACCGTGAGGGCGGCTGGCCCGGCCTGACTGGCGACACCGCGCACGGCGGCCAGGGTTTGCCTCAGACCCTCGGTTTTGCCGTCCAGGAAATCCTGCAAAGCGCCAACACGGCCTTTGCCCTGTTGCCGATGCTGACCCAGGGAGTGATCACCGCCCTCGGCCGCTACGGTTCCGCGGAGCAACAGGCGCTCTACCTGCCGAAACTGACCAGCGGCGAATGGGCGGGCACCATGAACCTCACCGAGCCGCAGGCCGGTTCCGATCTCGGCCAGGTGAAAACCCGGGCCGAGCGGGAGGGCGACCATTACCGGCTGTTCGGCCAGAAAATCTTCATTACCTGGGGCGATCAGCCGTATACCGACAACATCGTCCATCTGGTGTTGGCCCGCACCCCGGATGCTCCCGCCGGGGTCAAGGGGATTTCCCTGTTCATCGTGCCCAAGTTCCTGGTGACCGCCGAGGGCGGCATCGGCGAGCGCAACGACGTCTATCCCATCGGCGTCGAACGCAAGCTCGGTATCCACGCCAGCCCCACCTGCACCATGGCCTATGGTGACAATGGCGGGGCCATCGGCTATCTGGTGGGTGACGAGAACCAGGGTCTCAAGTACATGTTCGCGATGATGAATCACGCCCGGCTGGCGGTGGGGTTGCAGGGCGTGTCGCTGGCGGAGCGGGCCTGCCAGCACGCTCTCGGCTACGCCCGGGAGCGCCTGCAGGGCACCCGGCAGGACCGCGGCCCGGTGGCCATCGCCGAGCACCCCGACGTGCGCCGCATGGTGCTGACCATGCAGGCTCTGACCCAGGCGGGGCGGGCGCTGGCGCTCAGCGCCATGCACCATTTCGACCATGCCACTCACAGTGCCGACGACAGCGAGCGCGCCCGCCATCAGCAGCGGGTCGACCTGCTCACGCCTTTGGTAAAGGGCTGGTGCACGGAGATCGTCAACGAAGTGACGTCCCTTGCCGTTCAGGTGCACGGCGGCATGGGCTTCATCGAGGAAACGGGCGTCGCCCAGTACTACCGCGATGCCCGGATTCTCGCCATCTACGAGGGCACCAACGGCATCCAGGCGCTGGATCTGGTGGGGCGCAAGCTGCTGGCCAACGGCGGCGAATACGCCACCGACCTGCTGCGCGACCTGCGGGACATCGTCGGCGGGTGCCGCGCGGCGGGGCTCGATCCGCTGGCCGACAGGCTGGAACAGGCCCTGGGGCTGGCGACCGATGGTGTGCGCGCGACCCTGACTGCGGCCCAGGGCGATCCCGATTACGCCGGCGCGGTGGCGTTCAACCTGTTGATGCTGCTGGGTACCAGCGCGGCTGGCTGCTACCTGGCCAAGGGTGCGGCCAAGGCGGCGGAGCTGAGCGCGGCGGAGCCGGCGGCGAGCACCTTTTACCAGCGCAAGATCGTTGTCGCCCGGGTGTTTGCCGAGCAGGTGCTGCCGCGCTGCCTGGGCTATCACCAGGCCGTGCTGGCGGGTGGGGAGGCACTGATGGCCGGGGAGCTGTGAGTGCCCCCGGCCGCTGATTCAGGGTGGAGGCGCCGGTTGACCGGCTTCCCCTCGCAGCAGCGAAATGAACGCGTGGGCGGCGTTGGACAGGGTCTTGTCCCGGTGGTGGATGAAGCCGAGTTCTCGGGACAGTGCCAGCCCCTTGCAATCGAGCAGCCGCAGCGAGTCGTCGAGCATGGTGGCCGGCAGGATGCTCCAGCCGAGGCCCACTGACACTAGCATCTTGATGGTTTCCAGATAGTTGGTGGCCATCATCGCGCTAAGCGCGTAGCCCTCGCGATCGAAGAGCTTCTTGATCATGCGGCCGGTATAGGTGTCCTGGCCCGGCAGCACGGCGGGATAGCGGCTGAGAGCCGCGATATCCACCTCCGCCATGGCGGCCAGGGGGTGTTCCCACGCGACCATGGGTTCCAGCGGGTCCGGCCAGATCAGTTCGGCGTGGACCCTCGGGTGCGGCTCCGGCGCCAGGGTGATCACCGCCACTTCGAAGCGACCGTGCAGGATGCCCTCATAGGCCACTTCCGAATCCATGAAATCCACTTCCAGGCTGACCTCGGGGTTGAGCACGGCAAAGCGCTTGAGCACCGGCGGCAGGCGGTGAAGGCCGATATGGTGACTGATGGCGATGCGCAGGTTGCCCGAGATGTTGCCCGACAGATCCTGGATCAGCTGGCGTGTCTCCCCCAGTTCGCGAAGAATGCGTTCGGCGCGCGGCCGCAGTGCCTTGCCGGCCTCGGTGAGGTAGATGGTGCGCGATATGCGGTCGAAAAGGCGACAGCCGAGCTGCTCCTCGAGCAGGGCGATGCGCTTGCTGATGGCCGGCTGGGTGAGGTGGCTGCGCTCCGCGGCGGCGGAGAACGAGCCGGTCTCGACCACGGCGACGAAGGCTTCGAGCAGTTGTGTGTCCATTGGTGGATATTAATGGATTCCTATTTGGAATCAAATCTATAAAAATTATGAATTTGTTTTATCAATGGAATCCTTTTATCATGTCGGCAATTCTGCAACGAGGATTCGAACATGGCAGGCAAAACCCTCTATGACAAACTCTGGGATGCCCATTTGGTGGAATCCCGCCCCGATGGCACGGCGCTTCTCTATATCGACCGCCATATCATCCATGAGGTCACGTCTCCCCAGGCGTTCGAGGGGCTGCGCATCGCCGGCCGCAAGCCCTGGCGGCTCGACAGCAACATCGCCACCCCGGATCACAACGTGCCCACCGACAAGAATGAGCGCAAGGGCGGCATCAGCACCATCGTCGATGAAGTGTCGCGGATCCAGGTGCAGACGCTCGACGACAACTGCGACGAGTTCGGCATCACCGAATTCAAGATCAACGATATCGGCCAGGGCATCGTCCACGTGATCGGCCCCGAACTGGGGGTGACCCTGCCCGGCGCGACCGTCGTGTGCGGCGATTCCCACACTGCCACCCATGGCGCCTTCGGCTGCCTGGCGCACGGCATCGGCACCTCCGAGGTCGAGCACGTGCTCGCCACCCAGTGCCTGGTCACCTCCAAGATGAAGAACATGCTGGTCAGGGTTGACGGCGAGCTCGGTCCCGGCGTCACCGCCAAGGATGTGATCCTGGCCATCATCGGCAAGATCGGCACTGCCGGCGGCACCGGCTATGCCATCGAGTTCGGCGGCAGCACCATCCGCAACCTGTCGATGGAAGGCCGCATGACGATCTGCAACATGGCCATCGAAGGGGGCGCCCGGGTGGGCCTGGTCGGGGTCGACGAAAAGTCCATCGAGTATGTCCGCGGCACCCGTTTTGCGCCCACTGGCGAGACCTGGGACAAGGCCGTCGCATACTGGCAGACCCTGCAGTCCGACGACGACGCCCATTTCGATGCGGTGGTCGAGCTGAATGCCGCAGAGATCGAACCCCATGTGAGCTGGGGCACTTCACCGGACATGGTGGTGCCGATCAGCGGCCTGGTGCCGCGGCCCGAAGATCAGGCCGATGCCACCCGCCAGAAGGGCTACCAGCGCGCCCTCGACTATATGGGGCTGGAGGGCGGCATTCCCGTCACCGATATCAAGATCGACAAGGTGTTTATCGGTTCCTGCACCAATTCGCGGATCGAAGACCTGCGGGCCGCAGCGGCGATCGCCAAGGGCCGCAAGGTGGCGGACAGCATCAAGAAAGTGTATGTGGTGCCCGGTTCTCATCTGGTGAAGATCCAGGCTGAGCAGGAAGGTCTCGACAAGATCTTCATCGAGGCGGGCATGGACTGGCGGGAGCCCGGCTGTTCCATGTGCCTGGCGATGAACTCCGATATCCTGGGGCGCGGCGAGCACTGCGCGTCGACCTCCAACCGCAACTTCGAAGGGCGCCAGGGTCCCGGCGGACGCACTCACCTGATGAGCCCGGCGATGGCCGCGGCAGCTGCCATCACCGGCCATATCGTCGATGTTCGCCAACTGTCCTGAGACCAGGGCCTGAGGAAAAGACCATGAAAGCATTTGTATCTCACACCGGGCTGGTCGGCCCTATCGATCTGGCCAATGTCGACACCGACATGATCATCCCCAAGCAGTTCCTGAAATCGATCAAGCGCTCGGGCTTTGGCCCTTACTTGTTCGATGAAATGCGCTACCTGGATGAAGGCTGGTACGGCAAGGATTGTTCCACCCGGCCGCTGAACCCCGATTTCGCGCTGAACCAGACGCGCTACCAGGGTGCCTCGATCCTCCTGGCACGGGAGAATTTCGGCTGCGGCTCGAGCCGCGAGCACGCCCCCTGGGCGCTCGACGACTATGGCATTCGCGTCATCATCGCTCCGAGTTTTGCCGATATTTTCTACAACAACTGCTTCAAGAATGGAATGCTGCCGATCATCCTCGACAAGTCGGTGGTGGCCGAGCTGTTTGCCGAAACCGCGGCCAGTCCGGGCTATGCGCTGACCGTGGACCTCCCCGCGCAGACCATTGCCCGGCCGGGCGGCGAGGTCATCGATTTCGACATCGATGCATTCCGCAAGCAATGCCTGCTCGAAGGCCTGGACGAGATCGGCCTGACCCTCAAGGAAGCGGACAAGATCCGCGCCTTCGAGCAGCGCCACAAACAGGTCCAGCCATGGATGTTCGGGGCTATCCGCTAGGAGCCGTCCGGCAGGGGCATCGGGTACGTGTTCGCTATTCTTCTACATCGGGTTATGGGAGGTCATTGACGTGAAAAAGGTAGGTTTTGTCGGCTGGCGGGGCATGGTCGGTTCCGTGCTGATGGAGCGCATGCAGGCGGAGAATGATTTCCGTGAACTGGATATCGAGCCGGTCTTTTTCACCACCTCCCAGGTGGGGCAGGCGGGCCCCGCGATCGGTGTCGACCTGCCGCCGCTCAAGGACGCCAGCGATATCGACGCGCTGAAGGCGCTCGACATCATCGTCACCTGCCAGGGCGGCGACTACACCAAGGCGGTGTTCCCGGCGCTGCGCAACGCCGGCTGGAACGGTTACTGGATCGACGCGGCCTCGGCGCTGCGCATGAACGATGACGCCATCGTCATCCTCGACCCGGTCAACCTCGGCGTGATCAAGAACGGCCTCTCGTCGGGGGTGAAAAACTACGTCGGCGGCAACTGTACCGTCAGCCTGATGTTGATGGCGCTCGGCGGCCTGTTCAACGCCGGGCTGGTGGAGTGGACCAGCGCCATGACCTACCAGGCGGCGTCCGGCGCCGGCGCTCAGAACATGCGCGAGCTGATCGGCCAGATGGGGGCCATTCACCGCGGTGCCGAGGCCCTGCTGGCCAATCCCGCCAGCGCCATTCTCGACATCGACCGCCAGGTGGCGGCGACGATGCGCGGCAGCGACCTGCCGGTGGACAATTTCGGATTTCCGCTGGCGGGCAGCCTGCTGCCGTGGATCGATACCGAGCTGCCTTCCGGGCAGAGTCGCGAGGAGTGGAAGGCTCAGGCCGAAACCAACAAGATCCTCGGCCGGGAAGGCAATCCGATCCCGGTCGACGGCATCTGCGTGCGCGTCGGCGCCATGCGCTGCCACAGCCAGGCGCTGACGGTGAAGCTCAATCGCGACGTGCCGATGGATGAAATCCATCAACTCATCGGTGACGCCAACGACTGGGTCGACGTGGTGCCCAACCAGCGGCCGGACTCGCTCCAGCGGCTCACGCCCGCCGCCGTCACCGGCAAGCTCGATATCCCTGTAGGGCGGTTGCGCAAGATGAATCTCGGCCCTGAGTACCTGGCGGCCTTCACCGTCGGCGACCAACTGCTGTGGGGTGCGGCCGAGCCTCTGCGGCGGATGCTGCGCATCCTCATCGAAGGGTAGATAGAGCGCCAGCAAGCGGTTTGGGGGTTTCGTCCCCCAATTGCCGACGCTCGTCGGCCGGTCCCCGGCAGGTGATTTCCATTGAAACGCTTTTATATTTCAATGGTTGTCCTTTATGATCCCGACGCTGATCGAGTGGCGCATTCCCGGTGATTTGTCGCTGGTTGTCGGCGCCCCGTGTCGCCTGCTGGCCGGGGCTGCGCCAGGGGCGCTATAACAACCGAGAAGGGATCTCATCCGAGGGAATAGCATGGCTTTGCGCAAGCGTCCAATGGCAGCGGGTGTTGCCGCTCTTTTTTTCTCTTCCTGTCTTTTCTCTTCCTGGATAGCGGCCCTTGGGCTGGGCAAAGTCGAATTGCATTCCGCCCTCAACGAGCCCCTGGACGCGGTGATCCGGCTTGACCACACCGCCGAACTCGGCGAGGCCGAAATCATCGCCGGGCTGGCGTCGGCGCAGGATTTCGCCGCCGCCGGCATCGACCGCGAGCTGATCCTCTCCGACCTGGCGTTCAAGCTGGATTTCAGCGACCCGGCAAACCCGCTGTTGCGGATCACCAGCCACAAACCCATTCGCGAGCCCTATCTCGACTTCCTGGTGGATGTTCAGTGGCCCACGGGGCGGGTGCTCCGGGAATTTACCCTGCTGCTGGACCTCCCCGTGGTTGCCGCCAATGACGCCGCCCGCGCCACCACTTCGGCGGGGGTCCCGGCCAGCGCCGAGCGGGAGCGGGCCGCGGCCGCGCCGTCCCCCGTCCCCGCGGCGCCGGTGGGGCACCGCGGGGATCGTCCGTCAGCGGCGGGGACGCCAGTGGTTCCGGGTCGGGATTACCCGGTGGGCACCGGCGACACGCTGTGGAATATCGCCGCGCGCCTGCCTGGAGACGAGCCGGTGCGGCTCAAGATGGCGGCTATCCAGCAACTCAATCCGACGGCGTTCATCGACGGCGATAGCGGACGGCTGCGCCACGGTCACGTGCTCCGCATTCCCGCGATGGGCGCCAACTCTTCCCGGCCAGCCGGGGAGCCGGGCTCGGCCCCGGGGCTCGCTGACACCCCTGCTCCCGAGCCCCCTCAGGGTACGGGTGGGCATGCGCTGTCGGCGGTCCGTGGCAATGCCGTGAGTGAACAGGCCAATGCCGCGAGTGAAGCGGACCTGGTGCCCGGCGTCGCCGCTCCCGGCAGTGGCGTGTCGCGGGAGGAATGGCGACGTATCCGGGACGAACTGGCGAGAACCCATGAAGAAAATACCGAACTCAAGGGCAGGCTGGGCAAGCTCGAAGAGCAGTTGGCGGGCCTGCGCGAATTGATGGCGCTGGACGACAGGTCACCGGCGATACCGGTGGCGGCTGTCGAGGTCGCCGATACTGCCAGCGGTGGCGGAGAGGAGGCGCCGGGCGCCGTGGTCGCGATGCCGGCGGCGGCGCCGCCCACTGTGGCCGTGGAAGCGGGCAGGGACTGGCCCGCCGCAGTGGGCAGTTACCTGGTGTTTATTTTCGGTTTGCTGGTGGTGCTGATCGGTGCCCTGGTCATCGCCGCGCTCAGAAGGCGTGAGCGGCTGGCTGATCGGTATGACCAGGATAACGATTACCTGCCGGTCCAAGGCCGGAGCGGCGGCCCGGACATGCCGGAGCGGGAGAGGGCGCCGCCGGCGTCGTCGCTGGACGATATCGACCTGCATGAGGATGACGATATTTTTGCCCGTCCGGCGGATACCGCCGCCGAGATCCGCAGCCTGTTCGTCGACGATGATCCTGCCGCAGGGGGCGTGCCGGACTCTTTTCCAGCGGCGGATGTCACCGGCGAGGCTTTCTCTCCTGAGCCGCCCTGGCGACAGGCACCGGCTGAAGCGCCGTTCTCCGACGCGCCGGTGGCTGGTCGGCCTGTGCCGGCGGCCCAGTCCCCGGCGGCGCCCGCGCCGTCGGCCGACGACAGCGAGGTCGAGGACCTCGAGCTGGACCTCTCCGAACTCGAGCTGGACGATATCCTCAATGACCATGGCGCTGCGCCGGCGACTGGCGCCGCAATCGACGCTCCCCTGGATCTCGACGATTTCGATTTTGGCGACGCTGACCAGGGCGACACCCAGCTCGAACTGGCCGAAGCCTACCTGGATATGGGCGACCACGGCGGCGCCCGGGAAATCCTCCAGGAAGTGCTGGCCGCTGGCTCGGATGAGCAGAAAACGCGGGCCGAGGCGCTGCTGGCCAGGCTAGCAGGCTTCACTGGAGAACTGTAGCGATGTCGAATGATTGGCAGTACCTGGCCAATTGCCTGATCCCACCGGAACGGCAACTGCCGGAGGGTGTCCGCCGTTTTGCCGCCGCAGTCGAATATAACGGCAGCTGTTTTCATGGCTGGCAGCGCCAGGCTCATTGCAGCAGTATCCAGGCCGCTGTCGAGGGGGTGCTGTCGTCGGTGGCCAATAGCCCCGTCACCCTGGCCTGCGCCGGCCGCACCGACACCGGCGTGCACGCCACCAACCAGGTCATCCATTTCGACACGGCGGCGCGGCGGGAGCCCCGCAACTGGCTGCTGGGCGCCAATACCCGGCTGCCGGACGCGGTGCGCCTGCACTGGGTCGCCGAAGTGCCTGGCCAGTTCCATGCCCGGTTCTCGGCGACCGCGCGTACCTATCGCTATGTGATCAGCAACGAGCCGGTGCGCCCGGCGCTGTTCCGCAGTATGGTCACCTGGTGCAAGGAGCCTCTCGATGCCGGCGCCATGGACGCCGCCGCCCGCCATCTGCTGGGCGAGAATGATTTCACATCGTTTCGCTCGTCGATCTGCCAGTCGAACACGCCGTTTCGCTGTATCCACGCCATCCGGGTGTGGCGCCGCGGGCAATTGGTGATCATCGAGGTGACGGCCAATGCGTTTCTGCACCATATGGTGCGCAACATTGCCGGCGTGCTGATGGCGGTGGGGCGGGATGCAAAGCCGGTATCCTGGGTGGCGGAATTATTGGCCGCAAGGGACCGCACCCGCGGAGAAGTCACCGCGCCGCCCCACGGTTTGTATTTGGTGTCGGTGGCCTATCCCGACAGTTTCGGTCTGCCGTCGTTCGTACCGGGGCCGCCGTTCGTCGACTGAACCTGGAGCCCCGGTGGCGGGACTCCCTCTCGAAGGAAGAGCCGCCATGAAGAGAAAGACCATAGGGTGCGCTGAGGAATGAAGCGCACCGCAGGCACCACAGAGCTATAAAGGATCCTTTATCCATCGACAGCCTGTATCGAAACACCAGCAGCCCCTAGAATACGGTATCCGCTGGCTGGTACGAGAGTGCCGGTCCCGGCGCCACCAGCCGTCGATGTTGGCAAGCCCTGGCCCTGAGAGAACCGAATGACTGTAACCCGTGTCAAGATTTGCGGCATTACCCGCGCCGTCGACGCCCGTGCCGCCGCCGATGCCGGGGCCGATGCGATCGGCATGGTGTTCTACGCCGGCAGCGCCCGCTGCGTGGCGGTGGATGACGCGGTCGCCATTGCCGCCGCGGTCGGGCCCTTCGTTACCACCGTCGCGCTGTTCGTCAATCCCGATCCGGGCCTGGTGGCGGAGGTGGTCGCCGCGGTGCGCCCCCGGTTGTTGCAGTTCCACGGCGATGAAGACAGCGCTTTCTGCGAGCGTTTTGGCCAGCCCTACATCAAGGCCATCCGGGTTGCTCCGGATACCGATATCGCCGCGGCCGTGGCTGCTCATCCGGCGGCCGGCGGCTTTTTGTTCGATGCCTGGAGCGCCGACGCCTACGGTGGCACTGGCAAAACCTTCGACTGGAAACGTCTGGCGGCACTGCGCGGGTTTCCGCTGATCCTTGCCGGTGGCCTGAATCCCGACAATGTCGGCGCGGCGGTGCGCCTGCTCAGCCCCTATGGGGTGGATGTCAGTGGCGGGGTGGAGTCGGCGCCGGGGATCAAGGACGCCGCGATGATTGCGCGTTTCGTCGCCGCGGCGCGGGCGCTGTGAGATTCACCGACCGGCCGCCGGTGCCCAGCGCCGCCTGAACCTTCGCTCTGGGCGGTGCGCCTGCGCGGCACATTGGCCAGCAGCCGAGGGGAAAAAAATGCTAAACTTTGCCGCAACTTTTCCACGGAATCTCCCATGAGTTGGCTTGAGCGCATCAAAAAGGGTCCAGGCACATTCAAGAAAGACCGCACCAGCAGCGTGCCCGAAGGTTTGTGGCGCAAGTGTCCGCGCTGTAACTCGCCTCTCTACCGGCCGGAACTGGAAAAGAACGCCGACGTCTGCCCCAAGTGTGATTACCATATCCGCATCGGCGGCCGCCGCCGTCTCGACCTGTTTCTCGATCCCGACGGCCGCCAGGAATTGGCCACCGACGTGCTGCCGGTGGATCGCCTCAAGTTCAAGGACACCAAAAGGTACAAGGATCGTCTCAGCGCCGCCCAGAAGGAAACCGGTGAGAAGGATGCCCTGGTGGCCATGCGCGGCACCCTCAAGGGCGTGCCCCTGGTGGCGTCGGCATTCGAATTCGCCTTCCATGGCGGTTCGATGGGGTATGCGGTGGGCGAGCGCTTCACCCGCGCCGCCAAGGTGGCCCTCGACGAGCGCATTCCCTATGTGTGCTTTTCCGCCACCGGCGGTGCGCGGATGCAGGAAGCGCTGATCTCGCTGATGCAGATGGCCAAGACCAGCGCCATCATCGAGAGGCTCAAGCAGGCCGGCGTGCCCTATGTCTCGATCATGACCGACCCGGTCTACGGCGGCGTATCGGCGAGCCTTGCCCTGCTCGGTGACATCAATATCGCCGAGCCCAACGCCCGCGCAGGTTTTGCCGGGCCCAATATCATCGAGCAGACCATCCGCCAGAAGCTGCCCCCGGGATTCCAGCGCAGCGAGTTTCTGCTGGAACACGGGGCCATCGACATGATCGTGCCCCGCACCGAAATGCGCGATACCGTCGCGCGCCTGCTCGGCAAGCTGACCGGCATACCTCCTTCGCCACAAGATCCCGTGGATGTCGACACCTCCGTCTGATTCGCCGCTCTCCCCGGCGGATGGTGAGCCCCCGGGCCCGGATCTCCAGGCCTGGCTGGCCCACCTCGAAAAAAACCACCCGGTGGAAATCGAGCTCGGTCTCGACCGTATCGCCGAGGTGGCGCGGCGTATGGCGCTGCGGCCCCCGGCCGGCAAAGTCGTGACCGTCGCCGGCACCAATGGCAAGGGTTCCTGCGTGCGCACCCTGGAGCAGTTGCTCCTGGCCGCCGGTCTGCGGGTCGGGGCCTACAGCTCACCCCACCTGATACGTTACAACGAGCGCATACGCATCCAGGGTGTCGAGGTCGACGACGCCGCGCTGTGCCGCGCCTTCGCCCTCATCGACAGCGCCAGGGGCGAGGTGAGCCTCACCTATTTCGAGGTCGGTACTCTCGCCGCGCTGCTGTTGATGGCCGAGGCCGATCTCGACGTGGCGGTGCTCGAAGTGGGTCTCGGCGGGCGCTTCGATGCCGTCAATCTGGTCGCTGCCGATATTGCGGTGATCACCGCCATCGATATCGACCACAGCCACTGGCTGGGTACCACCCGCGAGCAGATAGCCCTTGAGAAGGCCGGTATCGCCCGTCCCGGCGCCGAGGTGGTGGTCGCCGATGAAAACCCGCCGCAAACCCTGGTCGACCACCTCGACCGGCTCGGTTGCCAGGCTCGCTACCTGGGTCGGGATTTCAGTTATCACCGGGAGCAGGGCGCGATGAGCGTCGTGCTCGGCGGGGCGCGGGGCGACGCTGCCCTGGCACTGGCCGGATTGCCGCTGCCGGCATTGCCGCTGCCGAGCGTGGTGGCGGCCTTCCAGGTCGCCGCGCTGCTCGGGGTCGCCCTCGAGCCCGCTTTCATCGCACCGCTGTGCGCGGCGCTGGCGCTGCCCGGACGCTTCCAGCGGGTCGACTATCTCGGGCGCCGGGTGATCCTCGATGTCGCCCACAATCCGGCGGCGGCGGACTATCTATGCGCGCGCCTGCGGGCAGCGGGCGAGAAGCGGGCGGCGGTGGTGGCGGCGATCATGGCCGACAAGGATGCCGAGGGTTTCGTCACCGCGCTGCAGCCGGTCGCCAGCCACTGGTATCTGGGGGAATTGGCGACCGCGCCCCGGGCATTGCCGGCTGAACGGCTGGCCGCCGTGGTGTACACTTGCGGCCAGCGGGGTTCGTGCCCCGGGGATATCGGCGAGGCGTTCGCCGCCGCCGTCGGCGCCACGCCTCCCGGCGGCCTGGTGGTCGTTTGCGGGTCCTTTTTGACGGTAGCGGCAATCATCGAATTCATGGGAGTGTAGGCTGTGCGGGAGAGTGTCAAGCAGCGTATCGTCGGGGCCGTGGTGCTGATCGCCCTGGGGGTCATTTTCATTCCTTTCCTGTTCACCCTCGAATCACCGCGCCAGGTCGACACCGAGTCGATGATTCCACCCGCTCCGGATATCGAGCCGCTGGTTGTGGAAGAGCCGCAGCGGGAGCAGGGTTTCATTCCGCCGAAACCCATGGATGAAGCCTTCATGCCTTCCGAGCCGGCGACCCCGGAAGAATCCGCTGCGTCCTCAGCACCCGGGCAGGATTTCGTGCCAGCCGAGCCGGTGGCCACGGGCAGCTCGGCGACGCCGGCCGAGGCGCCGCAGCCCCCGATGGAGGTGGTCGAGGAGCGGCCGGCGCTGGCCGGCGATACCGTCGGCGCCTGGGTCATCCAGGTCGCCAGCATTCGCAAAAAGGAAGACGCCGAGGTTTTCAGCAGCCGGCTCCGGGATGCCGGCCACAAGGCTTATGTGCGCAGTGCCCAGGTTCAGGGCGGCGTCACCTACCGGGTGTTTGTCGGGCCCGTCGCCGTCCGCGCGCAGGCCGAATCGGACAAGACCGCCATCGACAAGGGCTTTGGCGTCCAGTCCCTGATTGTGCGTTTTGAGCCCTGACAGCCCTCTGCCACGGGAGTATTTTTGGTAGAATGCCGGGCTTTCACCGGCATGGGCCGCACAAGGCTTTCTCTTGATGAGACGCTCCTGATGAAATGCTCCTGATGAGAACGCCTCTTGATGAGAAACTCCTCCTGATGGATGACAGATGGCGATGAACTGGGCAGACTGGGCAATCCTGGCGATTGTTGGCCTGTCGGTGGCGATCGGCCTGGTGCGGGGCCTGGTTCGCGAAGCGATGTCGGTGGCGGTGTGGGTGGCGGCGTTCGTGGCCGCGTCGATGTTCTATCTCAACGGCGGCCAGTGGTTTGCCGAACTCATCCCGACCCCGTCGCTGCGCTACATTTCCGCCTGGGTGGCGATCTTTGCCGGGGTGCTGGTCGCCGGCTCCATCATCAATTTTCTGCTCGGCCAACTGGTGTCGAGCACCGGGCTGGGCGGTACCGACCGGCTGCTCGGCATGGTCTTTGGCGCCTTGCGGGGCTGCGTGATCGTTCTCGCCCTGTTGATCCTGGTGCCCGGGGTGGTGCCGGTCACGGAGGATCCCTGGTGGCATCAGTCGGTGCTCATTCCCCATTTTCTACGTTTCGAGAACTGGGCGGTGGACCTTGTCCACCAACTCCTGAATGTTTTTAAATCGCTGTTTTGAAAGGTACAAACTATGTGTGGCGTCGTCGGCATCGTTGGCAAGGGCAATGTGAATCTGCGTCTCTATGACGCCTTGACCATGTTGCAGCACCGCGGACAGGACGCCGCCGGGATCATGACCTGTGAAGAGGGGCGCATCCACCAGCGCAAGGATGTGGGCCTGGTGCGGGATGTCTTCCACACCCGCCATATGGCGCGCCTGGTCGGCAACATGGGCATCGGCCATGTCCGCTACCCCACTGCCGGCAGCTCCGGGCCGGCGCTGGCCCAGCCGTTCTATGTCAACTCGCCCTACGGCATCTGTCTGGCCCATAACGGCAACCTGACCAACGCCGAGGAGTTGATGAAGCATCTGTTCATGTCGGATTTGCGCCACGTCAATACCGATTCCGACTCCGAGGTGCTGCTCAATATCTTCGCCCATGAGCTGCAACTGCAGGGCAAGATGAAGCCCGAGCCGAGCGATGTGTTCGCCTCCATCAAGCGGGTTCACCGCCGCTGTCAGGGCGCCTATGCCGCCGTCGGCCTGATCGCCAACTACGGGCTGTTCGCCTTTCGCGACCCCTACGGCATCCGCCCGCTGATCTACGGTTCGCGGGACAGCGGCGACGGTGTCGAGTACATGGTGGCTTCGGAGAGCGTCGCGCTCGACGTGCTCGGTTTCAAGGTCGAGCGGGATCTGGAGCCGGGGGAGGGGATCTTCATCGACAGCGACGGCCGCTTCCACAGTGCGCAGTGCGCCGATCGGACGGAACTGGTGCCCTGCATCTTCGAACATGTGTATTTTGCCCGTCCGGATTCGATCATCGACAATATTTCGGTGTACAAATGCCGTTTGCGGATGGGCGAGAAGCTGGCGGAGAAACTCCTCGCGGAGCGCCCCGACCACGATATCGACGTGGTCATCCCGGTGCCGGACACCAGCCGGACCTCGGCGCAATCGCTGGCCGAGGCGCTGGGGGTGAAATTCCGCGAAGGTTTCATGAAGAACCGCTATATCGGCCGCACCTTCATCATGCCCGGCCAGACCGAACGCAAGAAGTCGGTGCGCCAGAAGCTCAATCCGGTGAAGCTCGAATTCCAGGGCAAGAACGTCATGCTGGTGGACGACTCGATCGTGCGCGGTACCACCTCGCGGGAAATCATCCAGATGGCCAGGGACGCCGGGGCCAACAAGGTATACATGGCCTCCGCCGCGCCGCCGGTGCGCTATCCCAATGTTTATGGCATCGACATGCCATCCGCCAAGGAGTTGGTCGCCCACGGCCGCACGGTGGACGAGGTCGCCGCCCAGATAGGCGCCGACTGGCTGATCTACCAGGATCTCGATGCCCTGATCGACAGCGCCCGCGAAGGCAACAGCGACGTCAAGCGGTTCGACTGCGCGGTGTTCAACGGCCAGTACATCACCGGCGATGTCGATGAAGCGTACCTCCACAACCTCGCCGCCGAGCGCAACGATTCGGTGAAAATGGCTCGCGAAACCGAGGATCGCCCAGAAGTCATCGGCCTGCACAACTCAGGCCCTGGAGTCCACTGATATGGCCCTCAATCCCGATGATCCACTGTTCGGCGCGGGGATCGACACCCTCGCCGTCCGCGCCGGCCAGAGCCGCAGTGCCGAAGATGAGCACACCGAGGCGATGTATCTCACCTCCAGCTATGTGTTCGCTTCCGCGGCGGAAGCCGCCGCGCGGTTTTCCGGTGAACAGCCCGGCAATGTCTACTCCCGCTACACCAACCCCACGGTGCGGATGTTCGAGCAGCGTATCGCGGCAATGGAAGGGGCCGAGCAGGCCGTGGCGACGGCCTCCGGAATGTCCGCCATCCTGAGTCTGGCGATGGCGCACTTGAAGAGTGGCGACCATGTGCTGTGCTCACGGGATGTATTCGGCACCACCACCAACCTGTTCGCCAAGCACCTGAGCAAGTTCGGCGTCGACACCAGCTTCGTTCCCCTGGCGGGTCTCGATGCCTGGGCCGGCGCGGTGCGGACCAATACCCGGTTCTTGTTCGTTGAGACACCCTCCAACCCGCTGGCCGGCATTGCCGATATCGCCGCACTGGCGGATATCGCCCACCGTCACGGCGCGCTGCTGGTGGTCGACAATTGTTTCTGCACGCCGGCGCTGCAAAAGCCGCTGGCGCTGGGTGCCGACATCATCATCCACTCGGCGACCAAATACCTCGACGGCCAGGGGCGCTGCCTCGGCGGCGTGGTGCTCGGCAAGGCCGAGCACATGGCCGACGTGCACGCCTTCCTGCGCACCGCCGGCCCGACCATGAGCCCGTTCAATGCCTGGGTGTTCCTCAAGGGCCTCGAAACCTTGCGTCTGCGCATGGATGCCCACTCCGCCAACGCCCAGCAACTCGCCGAGTGGCTCGGTGGCCACCGGGCCGTCGAGCGGGTGTTCTACGCCGGTCTTCCCGGGCATCCCGGCCACGCCATTGCGCGCCGGCAACAGCGGGGCTTCGGCGGGGTGCTGTCGTTCACGGTCAGAGGCGGCCGCGACGCGGCGTGGCGGGTGATCGACAGCGCCCGCATCCTGTCGTTGACCGCCAACCTGGGGGATGTCAAAAGCACCATCGTCCATCCCGCCACCACTACCCACGGCCGCTTGTCGGAGGCTGAGCGCGAACAGGCCGGCATTACCCAGAACCTGATCCGGGTGTCCGTCGGCCTCGAGGATATCGCCGACATCCAGGCGGATCTCGCCCGCGGACTCGATTCGCTGTGATTGCGTCGGGCGTCGGGCGTCGGGCGTCGGGTGCCGGCCGGGGCTTTGTTTCAACGGTTTATTGATCGGTCGGGGTTGTTATCCACCGCGGTCGAACATTACATTACTGCGCAGCCAACGACGATAGGGATTCAGGATGAACAGTGTGCAGTTTCTCGGCGCGGCGCGGGAGGTGACCGGCTCTTGCCACCTGGTGGAGGTCGGCAGCCGGCGAATGCTGCTCGACTGCGGCATGCACCAGGGGGGCGATGCCGTCGACCGGCTGGCGAGCGAATGTTTCGATTTCGAGCCGGCACAGATCGATGCGGTGGTGCTGTCCCATGCCCACCTCGATCACGCGGGGTTGTTGCCGCGGCTGGTGAACTGCGGCTTCTCCGGGCCGATCTTCTGTACCGAAGGCACCCAGCGATTGCTGAAGATACTGCTGGAGGATGCCGCAAGCATTTATTTCCGGGATCTGGAATACGACAACCTCACCCGGCGCCGCGCCGGCAAGCGCATCCGCAAGGCGCTGTATGGCGAACAGGACGTCGCCCGGGCGATCGCCGCGTGCAAGCCCATGGCCTACCACCAGCGAAAAGAAGTGGTGCCCTGGATCAATCTGCAATTCTTCGAGGCCGGCCATATTCTCGGTTCGGCCATCGTCGAGCTGACCATCACCGGCGACACGGGCGAGCGGGTATTGGTGTTTTCCGGCGATCTGGGCAATCCCGGCACCTCGCTGATGCGCAATTACGAATGTCTGGAACGGGCCGATCTGGTGCTGATGGAATCCACCTATGGCGCCCGCAATCACCGCCCGATGGCGGAAACGCTGGAACAGCTGCGGGAGGTGGTGCGCGAGGCCGACAGGTGCGGCGGCAATATCCTTATCCCGGCCTTTGCCGTGGGCCGGACCCAGGAACTGCTGTTCCACCTGGGCCAGTTGTACCAGGAGGGCCTGCTCGCCAACTGGCAGGTGTTTCTCGACAGCCCCATGGGGAGCGCGGTCAGCGCGGTTTACGCCCGCTCCATCCACCAGCTCGATAGCGCCGATGTGGCGTTGGTCGCCGGCGGTGGCGATATGCGGAGCTTCCTGCCCATCCTCAGCATCACCGAGAGCGTCGACGATTCGATCGCCATCAACAAGATCCGGCAGCGGGCGATCATTATCGCCGGCAGCGGCATGTGTACCGGCGGCCGCATTCGTCATCATCTGAAGCACCGCCTGTGGGAGGAGGAAAACCATGTGGTCTTCGCCGGTTTCCAGGCCCGGAACACCCTCGGGCGGATCCTGGTGGATGGCGCCACCAAGGTAAAACTGTTCGGCCAGTGGGTGGCCGTCAAGGCGCGGATTCACACCCTGGGCGGCTTTTCCGCTCATGCCGGGCAAAGCGACCTGGTGCGCTGGGCCGGCGCCTTCAACACCGATCCGCGGTTTTTCCTGGTCCACGGCGAGCTTGCCGCGATGGAGGCGTTGCGCGAGGCGCTGCGGCTCGAGCACGGTATCGAAGCTGAAATACCGGAGCTCGGCCAGCGTGTGGAATTCTGACAACCTGACGGAATACTGTTTGGGGGAGTACTAGATGTCGGTATCCATCCTGCTCGGCGGGATCGGCCTGTTCCTGCTCGGCATGTGGTTGCTGACGGAAGGCCTGAAGCTTGCCGGAGGCAAGGCGTTGCAGCATATGCTCGGCACCTGGACGTCGAGCAAGCGCCGCGGGCTTGCCGCCGGTATCCTGGTCACCGCCCTGGCCCAGTCATCGAGCGCCGTGACAGTGGCCGCCATCGGCTTCGTCAATGCCCAGTTGATGACGTTCACCCAATCCATCTGGGTGGTGTTCGGCAGCAACCTGGGCAGCACCTTCACCACCTGGCTGGTGACCCTGTTCGGCCTCAAGTTCAGTATTTCGGCGCTGACCTTCCCGCTGATCGGTATCGGCGCCTTCCTGCGGGTGTTCGCGCCCTACGAGCGGGCGCGGGCGCTGGGCATGGCCCTCGCCGGTTTCGGCATCCTGTTCATGGGGATCGACAATCTGCGGGACGGCTTTACCGGCGTGGCGCAATCGGGCTGGCTGTTGCAGTTGCTCGCCGGCGACCATTTCCCGATATTCTGGGGATTTCTCATCGGCCTGGTGCTGACGGTGCTGACCCAGGCCTCGGTGGCGGCCATCGCCATCATTCTCACCGCCGTGGCCAGCGGCATAGCCGGTATCGAAGTGGCCGCCGCCGGGGTCATCGGCGCCAATGTCGGCACCACGTCCACGGCCTTGATGGCGTCGATCGGGGCGACATCGAACGCCAAGCGGCTGGCGTGGGCCCATGTGCTGTTCAACGTGATTACCGCCGCCGTGGCCTTGATGATCCTGCCGGTGCTGCTGTGGATGGGCACAATCACCGGCATCGTCAGCGTCGAGCCGGACGCGCTGGTGACGCTGCTGGCGATCTTCCACACTTTTTTCAATCTGCTCGGCGTCGCCATCATGTGGCCGCTGGAACCCCATGTGTCGCGGTTTTTGCTGAACCGTTTCCGCGCCCCGCGGGAGGAACACCAGGCGGAGTTTCTCGACACCAACGTCGCCTCGGTGCCGGACCTGGCGGTGCGCGCCCTCAGCGCCCAGCTCCATCACCTGGCGAGCGACATTGCCGGCCAGCGGCTCGAAGCTATCGTCAGGCAGGGCAAGGTCGCCTTTTCCGCCACGGCCAAGAACCGGATGATGGCGGAAATCGAAGCCTATATCGAGACGGTGTCGCAAGCCAGCCTGTCGCCGGCACTGGCCTCGCAGCTGACCGCGGGCCTCGCCATCAAGTACTACCTGCATCACGGCCTGCAGCTCCTCGAGCATGTCCAGAACACCTATGGCGAGGGAGCCCTGACCAACGCCTGGCTGCGCGATGAAGTGTGCGACTGGCTGGCGGCGCTCAGCGATTACAACGGGGATCTCTACCAGATGCACCAGTCCCTGGCGGAAGAACGCTGGCAGGCGCTCGTCGACACCTATCCGGCGCTCAAGAACCGGCTGATGGATGCCGGCACCCTGCGCCGGGCGCCGATCACCGAGATCGATGCCGCGTTGCAGCTGGCGAGCCTGGGGCGGCGGTTCAGCGAACAGCTGCGCCATACTCTCGATCGGTTCGTGGTGCTGGATGCCCTGGATACCCCGCGCAATCTGGACGGGGATGCCGGCGATGAAGAGCCCGACGACGCGGCTGGACCCGGCGAGGAACGATACGACGGCGAGCTGCTTCCCGATGCGCGCTGACCGTTCTTCCAGGCGGCGGGCTGAGAGCGTCGCCAGCTTCACCGCCAGTGTCCCGGGCATATCGCAATCGCCCTGGAAGGCCTGTCGGTGCTTTTGCGTTTTGCCCTGTGGCGACGGATAATCGCTGTTCAACCGGGAACACTCAGAGGAGTCTGCCATGGGCAACTGGATCAGTAAAACCGCTCTTCCCGATCCCGACAGCGCCCTGCCGGGGCGCGCCGAGGCGATGGTGGTCAGCGACCGCCATCTGGTCACCGGGCGCAACCTGTTGCCGCCATTTCCCTCGCACACCGTCAGGGTACAGTTTGGGCTTGGCTGCTTCTGGGGCGCTGAACGGCTGTTCTGGCAAACGCCGGGGGTGTACACCACCGCAGCGGGATACGCCGGCGGGCACACACCCAACCCGACCTATGAAGAGGTCTGCTCCGGGCTGACCGGGCACACCGAGGTGGTGCTGGTGGTCTACGACCCGACGGAGCTGCCTTTCGAGCAGTTGCTCGGGGTATTCTGGGAGGCGCACGATCCCACCCAGGGCATGCGCCAGGGCAACGATGTCGGCACTCAGTATCGCTCGGCGATCTATTGCGATACGGATATTCAATATCGCCAGGCGGTGGCCAGCCGCGAGTCATATCAGCAGGCTCTGGCGGCCGCGGGCTACCCGGCGGTTACCACCGAAATCCGCAGGGCCGTGCCATTCTATTACGCCGAGGACTACCACCAGCAGTACCTTGCCAAGAATCCCGGCGGGTACTGCGGCCTGCGCGGCACCGGAGTGGCTTGTGCGGCGGTTCCCGCCGGCTGAATCACGTCCCGGGTTCAATATGGATCGGCGGAGAATCCGGCGCCCTCGATCTCCCACTGGTAACTTGCTCGATTAAGTCCTATTCTGCCTGGTAATGGTTATATCCATTTTTATAGCCAGAACGTCTAGCGGACCTATTGAAGAACTGGCTGCATGGCTACTATTTCGTCGCTCAGAGTGCCTACTTTTGGCGAGACGACAGGTGCAAAAGCTTCATCGCGCCCGGCGGGGCCGGCCGCGCTCACTCAGTGCGTATAAACGCCGCAGTTTGCCCGGTTGCGCCGCGCCCTTTGAGTCAGCTAAAGCTGGCCTCCTCGCTGCGTTGCGAGTCGCCTGTCCCAGCCTTGCCCGAGGCACCTGGTTTGGCCGCGTCATCCGCCACGGGAATGTTTTTCAATAGTATGCCAGCCCTCTCGCGGTCTTTATTGGCCATTGCAACCCAGGAGTCGTCGGGATGAAGCTACAGCAGCTGCGTTATGTGTGGGAGGTTTCCCATCACGACCTCAACGTGTCGGCCACGGCCCAGAGCCTGTACACCTCGCAACCGGGCATCAGCAAGCAGATTCGGTTGCTCGAGGATGAGCTCGGGGTGGAGATCTTTTCCCGCAGTGGCAAACATCTGACCCGGATAACCCCGGCGGGTCAGGAAATCCTCAAGATCGTCGGCGAAGTACTGCACAAGGTGGAGAGCATCAAGCAGCTGGCCAGCGAATACAGTGCCCCCAACCGAGGCAGTCTGTCACTGGCGACCACCCACACCCAGGCCCGCTATGCGCTGCCGCCGGTGATCGAATCCTTTATCCGCAAGTACCCCGGGGTCTCTCTGCACATGCACCAGGGCACACCGCTGCAGATCTCGGAACTGGCGGCGGAGGGCAGCGTCGATTTCGCCATCGCCACGGAGGCGCTGGAATTGTTTTCCGACCTGCTGATGATGCCTTGTTACCGCTGGAACCGCTGCATCCTGGTGCCTCGGGACCATCCGTTGACCCGCCTCGACCGGCTCTCCATCGAGGATGTCGCCAGTTATCCCATCGTCACCTATGTATTTGGCTTCACCGGCCGCTCGCGGCTCGACGAGGCGTTCAATGCCAGCGGCCTCAGCCCGCAAGTGGTGTTCACCGCCACCGATGCCGACGTCATCAAGACCTACGTGCGCCTCGGTCTCGGTATCGGCATTGTCGCCCAGATGGCCTATGACGAGGTGCAGGATGCCGATCTGGTGGCGATCGATGCCCGGCACCTGTTCGAAGCCAGCATCACCAGTATCGGTTTCCGCCGCGGCACCTACCTGCGGGGCTTCATGTACGATTTCATCGAGCGCTTTGCCCCGCACCTGACGCGCGAGGTGGTGGATCACGCGGTCAGCATCAGCAAGAGGGAGGAACTGGAAGCGTATTTTGCCCCTATGGAACTGCCAGAATATTGAGTGTGGCGTATGGTCCGGCAAATCGTCGCGCTGCCGATGGACCGGACCGACCCCGACCGGACCGGGTCAGCGGGCAGTTGCATCGCTGTACTTTCCCGGCCGCGGCTCTCCGGGCTGATGCCGCCCCTGCAAGGCTCTACTAGGGAACGTTCGTCAATGGAACGCTCGTGAAT
>Ga0265293_10002144_pt1 | contig 40798 bp, 34 predicted proteins | sample Munlanlewell138R_FD_192505 | JGI IMG/M metagenome (GOLD analysis project Ga0265293, IMG submission 192505) | Leachate microbial communities from a municipal landfill in Southern Ontario, Canada - Leachate well 138R | ecosystem: Engineered > Solid waste > Landfill > Unclassified | place: Canada...
AAGCTCTATCGGCGTCAGCATGGGGGTGGCTTTGCCTGGCGCCTCAACCTGGAAGCCATCAACATGAATATTGACGAGGTTTTCGAGGGAATACACTCCACTGCAACTTTCGACAAGCCCGCGCTGTTTATCCGTGGCGCCGAATCCGACTATGTGAGCTACGACGACTTCGATCAGATTTACCGCAATTTTCCCAACGCCGACATCAAAACCATCGAAAACGCCGGCCATTGGCTGCACGCCGACCAACCCGAAGAATTCCTGAAAGTGTTTAATGATTTTTTAGATTGATGAATGCCTGTCCGCCAATCTTCGCCAATTGAGCCAATTTCCGCTAATTTTTTTTAACCGCAGAGAACACAAAGAAGACGCAGAGAGCACGGAGAAACATCTCTGTGAACTCTGTGAAAAACTCCGTGTCCTCTGTGAAAAACTCCGTGTCCTCTGTGGTTTTTCTTCATTTTTTCGCCGCGGAGACGCGGAGACGCAGAGGTTTTTCTTAGTTTTTATTTTAAAATTATGAATTCGTGTTCATTCGCCCAATTCGTGTGAATTCGTGGATTCTTTTGACTGTACACTAATTTTTTTAAACCGCAGAGAACACAAAGAAGACGCAGAGAGCACGGAGAAACATCTCTGTGAACTCTGTGAAAAAACTCCGTGTCCTCTGTGGTTTTTCTTTGTTTTTCACCGCAGAGGCTTTAGGTTTTTTTTCGGTATCTTCAGCCGCATCAGAGTGCCTTCCATTTCGTCGCTTTCTATTTCTATGAGGCCTCCCATCTCTTTGGCGATGCCCAACGAAATACTTAATCCCAGTCCGGAGCCTTTGCCCAGCGGCTTGGTGGTGAAAAACGGCATAAAAATCCGCGTGTGATTTTCCTTAGGAATACCGATGCCATTATCAGCCACTTCAATGATCACGTTGGAATCCTGATAATAACTCTTCACAACCATTTTCTTATCGAAAGAAACGTTTAGTGTTTGTTCTTTTTCTTCAATAGCATCTTTGGCATTATTATAAAAAATAACAATCACTTGCTCAAATTTATAAGGATTGCCAAGGATTTTGGGGATGTTTTCGTCGAGATCGAAATCGACCCGGATGTGTGTGTTTGAAAATTTTATCCGCGCCAGCGAAAAAGCATTTCTGATGCGGGTGTTGACGTCGAACCACTCGGTGATGTCTTCGAGCTGACCTCTGGAAAAATTACTCACCTCGCTGATGATAAATTTTATGCGCCGGATGTCCTCTGCAATATCGGTAGTAATGTCGGCAATGGACTGTTTATTCACATTGCCGGCAGCGTTTTCTATCTGTAAGTCCTCGTTGGCCAGTGAAATATTTTGCAGAGGCTGTTTTATTTCGTGCGCTATCGCCGAAGCCAGCTCGCCCAGGGAGGTCAGGCTCGACTGATGCGCAATGATCTGCTGTTGTTCTTTTTCTTTGTGCAGCGCCTCTGCCACTTTCACTTCGAGCTGGCGGCTCAGCCTGCGTTTGGTGCGATAGCGATAATAAAACACAAACACCAGCGTCAAAACCATAATGATTACGAGCAGCAAATAAACCTGCCCGGTTTTGAGCCGTTCGATAGCTACTTTCTGCCCTAAAATTTCTGTCTCTCTTTTCTCTACCTCATACACCAGTTGCATATTTTTCATCTGGCGGCTCTTCTCGGTATTCAGCAGGCTATCGCGTATAGCAGTAGCAATGCGGAAATTGTATAGCGCTGCTGCGAAATCGTTTTGCTCTTCGTGCCATTGCGACAAGGTAGCATGGATGCTGGCAGTAAGATCGCGCGCTTCTATCTCTTCGGAAACTGTGAGGGCCTCCTGCAGATAGCCAAAGCTTGTGAGCCGCTCGCCAAGTTTGAGGAACGTCTCGCCAAGGTTTTTGAGCGCTACAGCCGTGTAATGCCGGTGGTTGATTTGCCGTGCAAGGTCAAGGCTTTTGCTGAAATAGCTGATGGCCTGGCGTGGCTCACCCACAGAAGCTGCTACCACGCCCAGGTTAGCATAGAGTGCAGTGATATTCACCTTGTCGTTGGTTTTTATTTTGATCAGCAACGCCTGGTTAAGATAGCGACGGGCTTGCTCGTAGCGCTCCAACTCCATGTTGACCACTCCAAGATTAATCAAAGCGGTAGCCATAGAAGCACTGTCGTCGAGTTGTTCCGAAAATTCCAGCGAAGCCTGATAATACAGCAGCGCTTTGTCGTTTTCTTTCAGATTAATATAAATGTTGCCGATGTTGCGGTTGGAAATAGCCAACCCCTGCAGATTGCCGGTTTCCTCATTGATGCGCTGCTGCTGCAAATGATTTTTGAGCGCCAGGTCGTAATACCCGAGCCTGTTGAAAACCACGCCGATGTTGTTGTAGCTGGCAGCTATCTCAGGTACGTTGCCGGCCACAGTATTGTATTGCAGGGTAAGGTTGAAATATTTTAATGCGCTCGTAAAATCGCTTTTGCGATAAAAAAGCTTGCCCAGGTTTTTGGCCGCTTTGGCCATCAGCTCTTTGTTTCGCGAAGCTTGTGCCAGCGCCAGTGCATCGTTGGCATAGCTAAAAGCCAGACTGGTATCTGAATAAAAAGTTTCTGACGAAAGCCTTATCAACAGCTCTACTTTCGCTGTACGATTCACCGAGCCTATTTCTGATAAAGCCCTGCGTATACTGTCGGCAGTTTGGTATTGGAGCTGCCCTTGCGCCGAAGCAACAAAAGTCAGCAATAAAAATATTTGCGCAAGCAGCCTCATTGGGTATTGATTAGTAATAAATTACAAATTTAATAAACTCACGAAAACAAGCTCATTAAAGTTTTCTGAAAAAAAACGGGTTTTAAATCAACATTTTTCAGGATAATTATTTACATTTGTTCATTATTAATCATAAATACCTAAAACTATGGCAGGCATTAATAAAGTTATCCTCATTGGAAATCTGGGCAGAGACCCGGAAATAACAACTTATGAAAGCGGCGTAAAACGCGCCACTGTATCGGTGGCCACTACCGAGAGTTACAAAGACAAAGAAGGCAACTGGGTGGAACAAACCGAATGGCACAACGTGGTGCTGTGGCGCTGGCTGGCCGAAAGAAACCTCGTGAAAGGTGACATGGTGTACATCGAAGGCAAGCTGAAAACGCGCACTTACGACAAGGATGGTGTAAAACATTATTTCACCGAAGTAATCGCCGACAAGATCAACCGGCTTACACCCCGTCACGAGCAAGGGAGTTACCAGGCACCGCCTCCGGCAACAGCCGAAAACTTCCAGGAGCCTCCACCCGAGGAAGGCCCTACCGACGACCTTCCGTTCTGATCCATTGCCGGTTGACGCCTCCTTTTCTCCAACAAAAATAGGTGCAGGAATTTAAATCGCTATTTTTGCACCTGTTTTTGCAATGAATCATTTTGTCGAATTAATCGAACATAATTTTGGAAGACCCCGATGCTGCCTCACTTCTGAAGGAATTGCTCCTGCTCAATGAGGTTTTTTTCCGACCAGTTACTTTTCATGTAATACTGGGTGTGGTGGTGATGCTATTGTTGCTGATGGCTTCAGCATTGATCTCCGGATCGGAAATTGCGTTTTTTTCGTTAAACCCAACCCAACGCAAACAACTGCGCGCAGACCACAACAGCACCCACGATTTGGTGAATGAATTGCTTGAACGCCCAAAACGCTTGTTGGCTACCATTCTCATCACCAACAACTTTGTAAACGTTGCCATCATTGTGCTGTCGACCTATGTGGTAGCCAATCTGGTGGACTTATCGCGTAGTCCGGTATTTGCTTTTGTGGTGCAGGTGGTGGTGGTAACCTCACTGCTGCTGATAGTTGGCGAGATTATGCCCAAAATTTACGCTTCCACCAATCCGATGAAATTTGCTGTATTTATGGCGCGTCCCTTGCGAGCCCTCATCACCATTTTTTATCCGCTTAGCAGTTTGTTGGTAAAGAGTTCGTCGCTTATCGACCGCCGTTTGCAGCGCAACCCGCCACAGCTTTCGATGAGTGAGCTTTCCGAAGCCATCGAGCTTACCTCCAACAACGATACCGACGAAGATGATCGCAAAATCCTGAAAGGCATCGTCAAATTTGGCGACATCGATGCTAAGGAAATTATGAAGCCACGCCTCGACGTTACCGCCGTGGAGATCAATACCTCTTATGCCGCGCTGATGGAACTCATCCTGGATGCCGGCTACTCGCGCATCCCGGCCTACACCGACAATTTCGACAAAATTGTGGGCATTCTTTACGTAAAAGACCTGCTGCCGCACCTGGACGAACCCGCCGATTTCAACTGGAAAGCTCTGTTGCGTCCGGCTTTCTTTGTTCCCGAAAACAAAAAAATAAACGACCTGCTGCAAGAGTTCCAACAAAAGAAAATCCACATGGCCATCATGGTGGACGAATATGGCGGCACCTCCGGAATTGTGACTCTGGAAGATGTGCTTGAAGAAATTGTGGGTGAGATATCCGATGAGTTCGACAGCGAAGAAGACGAGATCGCCTACACCAAAATCGACGATAACAATTATTTGTTTGAAGGGAAAATCCTGTTGAATGATTTCTGCAAGATCCTTAATATCGAAGATCGGCTTTTTGAATATATCAAAGGCGACAGCGAGACGTTGGCGGGATTGATACTGGAGATTGAAGGCCGCATACCGCCGGTAAATGCAAGCACTAAATTTTTGAATTTCGAGTTTATTATCAAGAAAGTGAGCAACCGCCGTATCGAAGAAATCCTCACAAAAATAACGTAAGCGCCCTCGCATGCTATCATCCTACAACCGCATCCTCGTTTATTCTTTTTTTGTTTTAATAATAATAGCAATGGGGTCGTGTAATAACGAGCCAACCTATCCGCGGCCACGCGGATACATGCGCTTCGAGCTGCCGCCGCATGCTTATCAGCCATTCGACAGCACCTTTCCCTTCCAGTTTGAATATTCGGCTTCGGCACGTCTGCGTTTCGACGAGGCCGACCAGGAAAACCCTTATTGGATGAACATCGACTACCCGGCCTATCGTGCTTCGGTGTATCTGAGCTATAAACCACTCGACACCATCCCGCTTTACAACTTGCAAAAAGATGCCCACGAAATGGTTTTTAAACATGCCCCCAAAGCTGTCGGCATCAAAGAATCGACCATCAACATGCCCGACCGCAATGTTTACGGGTTGGTGTATACCATCGAAGGAAGCGATGTGGCTTCCCCATTTCAGTTTTGGGTAACCGACAGTACGCACAGTTTTTTGCGCGGCGCTTTGTATTTTAATGTTACACCCAACAACGATTCGCTGCAGCCGGTGATCGATTACATTGTGGCTGACATCGATCATTTGGTAGCAACACTGCGGTGGAAGCGCCAAGAGTAATCACTATTGTTCGTTAAACACATTTCTTTTAACAGTAGGTTCTCCGCTCCTTCCTGAAATTTCACGGTTTCGCTGGAACAGATTCTTCGCTCGCTCCTGAAATTTCGCGATTTCGCTGAAACAGATTCTTCGCTCGCTCCTGAAATTTAGCGATTTCGCTGGAACAGATTCTTCGCTCGCTCCTGAAACTTCGGGATCTCGCTGAAACAGATTCTTCGCTCGCTCCTGAAATTTCGCGATTTCGCTGAAACAGATTCTTCGCTCGCTCCTGAAATTTCGCGATTTCGCTGAAACAGATTCTTCGCTCGCTCCTGAAATTTCGCGATTTCGCTGGAACAGATTCTTCGCTCGCTCCTGAAATTTCGGGATTTCGCTGAAACAGATTCTTCGCTCGCTCCTGAAATTTCGCGATTTCGCTGAAACAGATTCTTCGCTCGCTCCTGAAATTTCGCGATTTCGCTGAAACAGATTCTTCGCTCGCTCCTGAAATTTCGCGATTTCGCTGAAACAGATTCTTCGCTCGCTCCTGAAATTTAGCGATTTCGCTGGAACAGATTCTTCGCTCGCTCCTGAAATTTCGGGATTTCGCTGGAACAGATTCTTCGCTGCGCTCAGAATGACAACACGTCAGGGATTTTACGAGGCTTAGCCGGCGGCTGCGCCGCCGGCTAAGCCCTCCACTCCCCATTATATTATTACATTGCAATCAAGCATTGATATCACTAAAAACCTCTATTACAAAATAGAAAATCCGAATAGTGTCCCTTTAACTTAATTTTTGCTATCGGCTTTATTTCTGCATAAATCATTTATCCTTTCTTTAATTTCGTTCAGAACGAATTTGTTTACTTTTATCGTTTCTACTTGATGCAAGTGAGTTACATTTGCATTTTATTTAAAAACCAAAACATTTAAATAAACTTACTAACGATGAAGACAAAATACATCGACCTGATCGATCAGACCTTTCACTTTCCACAGGAAGAGTTTCATGTAGACGACAACCAGCTTCACTTTCACGACATACCATTGATGGAAATCATCAAGCAGTATGGCACGCCGGTGAAGCTTAGCTACCTGCCCAAAATTTCGCAACAGATACAAAAGGCACGACGCATCTTTAATGTGGCCATGGCTAAAGTGGACTACAATGCCGAGTACCGCTACTGCTACTGCACCAAGAGTTCTCACTTTTCGTTCGTGATGGAAGAGGCACTGAAAAACAATGTTAACATTGAGACCTCTTCCGCTTTCGACATAAACATAGTAGAAGAACTCTACAAAAACGGACTCATCACCAAAGACATCTACATTGTTTCTAATGGTTTTAAGCGGGCGCAATACCTCGAGAATATCACAAACATCATCAACGAAGGGTTCGTAAATACCATTCCGGTGCTCGACAACATGGACGAGTTGAAATATTACAAAGACCATGTGAAAGGAAAATTTAAAGTGGGGCTGCGGATCGCTTCGGAGGAGGAGCCTATGTTTTCGTTTTATACCTCGCGACTGGGCATCCGTTACAACGACATCATCCCGTTTTATCAGGAGCAAATCAAAAACAATCCCGACATCGAGCTGAAGATGTTGCATTTCTTTATTAATACAGGAATAAAAGATACGGCCTACTACTGGAACGAGCTGAGCAAAAGTATAACCGTGTATGCCGAACTTAAAAAAGATTGCCCCGAACTGGATTCGCTGAACATTGGCGGCGGCTTCCCCATTAAGCGGTCGCTTGGCTTTGAATACGACTACGAATACATGGCCGAAGAAATCGTAGCACAAATCAAGTCGATATGCGACCAGCACAACGTACCCGAACCAGACATCTTCACCGAATTTGGGTCATTCACCGTGGGCGAAAGCGGCGCGGTGCTCTACTCCATCCTCGACCAAAAACAGCAAAACGACCGCGAACGATGGAATATGATCGACAGCTCCTTTATGACTACGCTGCCCGATTCGTGGGCCATCAACCAGCGCTTTATCCTGCTTCCCATCAACCGGTGGGACTATGAGTACGAGCGTGTGTGCCTGGGCGGCCTCACCTGCGACAGCCAGGATTATTACAACGATGAGGCGCACCTCAACGCGGTGTTTCTCCCAAAATACGACAAGGAGGATCCGCTCTACATCGGATTTTTTCACACCGGCGCTTATCAGGAATCGCTGGGCGGATATGGCGGCATCCAGCACTGCCTCATCCCCGCTCCCAAACACATCATCATCGACCTGGACGAAGATGGCAACTACTATCCACGCCTGTTTGCCAAAGAGCAAAGTTTTAAATCGATGCTCAAAACGTTGGGCTATTGATAAAAATGAGTGGGTGCAGGAGCTAACGTTTTTAAACGATCTGAACCAACAGCCTTGTTTTTTTATTAATAAATAAGATGAGGAAACAGCATTTCAAACCCGTTTCGGGAGAGCATCCCGACTTTATTATCTTCAGCCTTTCGGCAACGGTGGCTGGCTACCAGCTTGCCTTTCGCCTCAACGGAAAGCTTGGGCTAAACCTGGCACGCAAGCCCGATCTGAAGGTTTTCGAAATGGGCACGACCAAACTGTACGAATTCTATTTTTCCTGCAACGATCAGAATACCGAATATTATCTGATAAAGGAGCTTGCTGCCGGGCAGCAACTTATGAATCATTATTTCCTTTTGGTGCGCAACTTTTTTGGCGAAAGCCAGATAAAGCAACTTCTGGATGGCGCCGCCGGCATAGCCGAAATGTTTGAGATTAACAGATTAGAACTTAGCCAAGACACATCACCCAAATCGGGCAACAAAAAAATGAAGGAACGCATACAAGCCCTCCTTATCGATCTGGAATACCACATGACGGAGATAAAACAACAGGAAAATCAACATAAAGTGAAGCTGCACAGCAAGCCTACATCCATAAAAAAATTGTATAGCCGATGAAGACAAAAATAGTAGCAACCATAGGCCCTGCCAGCGATTCGCCGGAAACAATGCGCAAAATGATTTACGCCGGTGCAGACGTTTTCAGACTCAACTTTTCGCATGGCACACACGAATCGTTTGCGCGTATTATCGCCGACATCCACCAACTCAACAAAAAACTGGGAACACACGTGGCCATCCTTGTCGACTTGCAGGGGCCTAAAATCAGAATTGGTGACGTTGGAGAAGCGGGCAGGAAATTCAAAAAAGGCGAAATGCTGCTTTTTACTGTCGTAGCAGAAAATGCTTCCCCGGATAAGATTTGGATCAATTATGCCGACTTCCCGAAAGATGTCCGTCCGGGCGAAACCATCCTGCTCGACGATGGTAAGATAGCGCTGAAAATAGAGGAGACAATGCCGGAAAAAGGCGAAGTAGTTGCCAAAGCACTTGGTGCAGGCGTGCTGCATTCGCGCAAAGGCGTAAATCTTCCCGACACCGAAGTGTCGCTGCCTTCGCTTTCTGACAAGGACAAAGACGACCTGGCCTTTATCCTCGACCAGCAGATAGATTGGCTCGCGCTGTCGTTTGTACGCAAAGCCGCCGATGTGGAAGAATTGATAGCGCTCATGAAAACCTATCGCGATAAGCCACTGCTTCCTGTGATTGCCAAAATAGAAAAGCCTGAAGCTGTAAAAAACATCGACGCCATCATCCGGGTTTCACAGGGCATTATGGTGGCGCGTGGCGATTTGGGTGTGGAGGTGCCGCTGCAAAATGTGCCGGTGATACAAAAAAGGATTGTTAAAAAGTGCATCGCCGGCGCCAAACCGGTAATCATCGCCACACAAATGATGGAAGGCATGATAAACAGCCCCCGCCCTACGCGTGCCGAGGTGAACGACGTGGCCAACTCGGTAATAGATGGAGCCGATGCGGTGATGCTTAGTGGCGAGACTTCCATTGGTAACTACCCGGTAGAGACGGTAACTACCATGAACAAGATCATAAAAGAGGTGGAGCATTTCGAAGACATCTACGACAAGCAGCATTCGCCTGAAGCCAAAGACAATCCGCATTTTATCTCCGATTCGGTAATTTATAGCGGTTGTAATCTGGCGCGTGCATCCAAAGCCAAAGCCATTGTGTCGGTAGCATCCACAGGATATTCCACGGCCAAAATTTCGAGCTATCGCCCCAAAGCCACCATTTACGCCTTTGCCGGCAACGCACGCACGCTGCACCGGATGAACCTGCTTTGGGGCGTGCGCCCACTTTTTTTCGACCACTATATGAACACCGACCAAACCATAGCCGATCTGATGAAAACCCTCAAGGAAGCCAACTTGCTTCGTCAGGGCGATCTGATCGTGCACATCTCCAACATGCCCATCGATCAACCCGGGAAATCGAATATGATAAAACTGGCGCTGGTGGATTAAAGAGGTGGCGATTTGTGCATAGCTCTGTGGTATTTCACGCGTTGTTTATCCACGGCCTGAAGGCCAGGGTTATTCAATTCCTGCTTTCTTTCTGACTCCCCTGCCAGCTTGTATTTGGAATTTGTTTTTTGAATTTTGGGATTTAGCTAAGCGTTACTTCCTCAAAAAGGCGTGGCACATGGCACGACCAGCCATAGGTATCTTTAATTTTGACCCTTAGCACGTTGGCGCTGTGGGGTTCGCCATGGGTGATAAACACCCGTTTCGGCGTGTTTTTTATCTTCGACATCCATTTGATAATTTCACTCTGATCGGCATGCGCCGACATGTTGTTCATGTGCTCAACAGCGGCCCGAACCTTAAAATATTGACCGTGCATTTTTATCTCCGGCTCGCCCTCGGCCAGACTCCGGCCACGCGTACCTGCCGCCTGAAAGCCGGGAATAACGATGGTGGCGTCCGGATTGTCGAGGTGCTCTTCGAGATATTGCAGGATGCGTCCGCCATTCATCATACCGCTGCCGGCAATGATGATGCGTGGATGTTTGTTGCGCGCCAGATGCCGCGTTTCTTCGATAGACGTCACCATGCGGGTATTTTTAAAAACCTCCTGAAATATTTCCGGGTCGAGGCGCTGCCACTCGGGATATTTCAAAAAAAGCTTGCTCACATCCAGCCCCATGGGGCTGTCGAGATAGACGGGGATGTCGGGGATGCGGTTTTCGTTTTTCAGTTTCCAGATCAAATACATAAAATCCTGTGCGCGATCCACCGTAAAGCTGGGGACCAGCAGCGGGCCGTGGTTGTAGATGGCTTTCTGAATAATTTTTAGGAGTTGGTCTTCGGCGGAGGTTGTCGGGTGCAGCCGGTCGCCATAGGTCGATTCGACGATGAGATAGTCGGCTTTTTCGGGCTGCTCGGGTGGCAGCAACATAGCGTCGTTGGGGCGTCCCAGGTCGCCTGAAAAAACGATGCGGGTACCGGCGACGTCCATCTCTATAAATGTAGCGCCCGGTATGTGGGCATTTTTGCGAAAGCGAAATTTTATCTCCGGTGAAATCTCCATCCAGGCGTTGTCGGCAACGGGATGCAGCAGCGGCAGGGTGCGTTCCACATCGGCCAGGCTGTAAAGCGGCAATGCCGGGCTGTGGCGGGTATAACCGTGGTAGTTGGCCCGCTCGGCGTCTTCTTCCTGTATCTTACCGCTGTCTTTCAGGATGATCTCCACCAGATCTGCCGTAGGCTCCGTGCACCAGATGCGCCCCTTGAAACCCTGGTTGACCAGCCGCGGCAAAAAGCCAATATGGTCGAGGTGGCCGTGGGTGAGCAGAATATTTTTGACGTTGTAAGCGTCGAGTGGCAGGTCTTTCCAGTTTAGCTCGCGCAACTGCTTTAGTCCCTGAAACAAACCGCAGTCGATCATCAGTTGCTCGTTGTCGAGCGTGAGCAGGTATTTGGAGCCGGTAACCGTTTCGGCAGCGCCCAGAAACCGCAGTGTGAAATTTCTTTTTTCGTCCATAGCTTATTTTTATTTTAATGAGAACAGAACAGGGGGCGAATGTAAAGAATAATTTGGAGAGGGAGTTTAGAGAGCCGGGATTTTGAGGTATGACCGATACGTTATTGCGGTGATAGTGTGGATGAAACGTGCCACAAATAAATTATTAAAAACCCTAATAATAAGCTTGTCCGGACGTTTTTTGCTTTGCAATATTGGAGGGCACAGATGACGGTGATTTGCATCAAAAAATTAATAATCAAAATCATTAACCAAAACCATTTAATCATGAAAAAATTATTTGTAATTCTTGCAGCGTCACTGTTATCAGCAACCTGCATAGCTCAGGATGGTTTCTATCTGGGCTACGAAAATGGTGGCCTTTTCGACAGGTATCATTATGTAAACAGCAAAGGTTACGAATTGACACAAGGCTCTATTGGCGGCGTTTATGGCGGCTATGTTGGCTACAAACAGAACAGCTACAGCCTGGAAACCGGTTTTTATAGATACTTTTCAGCGCGTCCAAACCTCGATTATGACTATGCTACCGGCGTCCCGCATAAAAGCCTAATAATGCCTGGCAGCGTTGAAAGCTGGATGATCCCCGTCCGACTGGGCAAAGAGTTTACTACTTCTAACGAGAAGTATTTTACAAAAGTAGCGTTGGGTTTTAATACGATGATTTGCCGTGATTATTCCGAAAACCAACCTACGATGGGTTTTGGTGAGAATGTATCGCCATTTCCCTTTGATCCGGACCCTAACTTTGTTCCTGCATCGTCCGATTCTACCAGGGGTTATGGCTTTGTTACCTCCAGAGTGAATTTTGGTATCGAACCAGCCTTGTCGGCAGGTTACCGCTTCAAGAAGAGAGCAGACATTTACCTAAGGGGCAGCTACCTGGCAAACTTCAACCCCATCTATTACGAAACAATGACGCACTATTCTGATGCTGAGCCGGTATATGCCACCAGCGTCAGCGTGAATGCTTTCCAGTTGCAAATCGGGTTGACGTACTACTTCGCGAAACGGGAAAAATAGAAATCCGACGGTGTCGCTTTTTTTTGACGGGATAAAAGTAGGTAGTTTTTCTTAAAGAATTCTTAACATACCAAATTTTGCATTTTTATTTTTAGGCTATCTTTGCCCCTGAAAATCAAATCTTAAAAAAAAACGCTATTATGAACAGTGAAAACCTTAGAAATGCATGTGCCGACGCTTCAGAAGCGATGGCCAAACTTAACCTGGACGCCCATGCCGACCTGCGGGCCAAGCTCGACTACTGCATCGGCAGCTACGACTACGATAAAAACCCGGAAGGCCTTTACCAATACGGTAAAGCAACCCTGGATGAGCTTAAAAAATTTAAAGCCAAAAACCCGCGCAAAGTCAACAAAAAGATTATCGATAATCTCGAACAAGCGCTCAAAGACTGAAATTTGTAGCTCTGTTTTTATCTTAACGAAACCACTTTGTAAAGCGTCATCCCGAAAAGATGATGCTTTTTTTGTGGCCACGGCTGGCGGAGCTACTGCGGTGTAGTTGCTTACGATTTCTAACAGCGCCGGCCTTCAGCGCTTGCAATTCCTGTCGGTGGTGCCTGCCGCAATGCGAATAAAAATAATTTTGCTGTTAAGGCGATCACAATTTGAAAGCCGGGATCAAAACCAACAACAGATGCATAAAATCAGCGTACATCCCATTCTGGATATTCCTCAGGTCGAAAAGGTTACTTTCTTGTTTAACGGCGAAAAGGTGGAAGGCGAAAAAGGCTTCACCATTGCCGCGGCGCTGCACCAGGCCGGACACCCCGTACACAGCCACAGCCTGCGCAACCGCAACCGCTCGCTCGAATGCGGCATCGGCAAATGTGGCGCCTGCGAGATGCTCGTGGACGGGCGCATCCGCCGCATCTGCATCACCAAAGTGGACGACGTGCACGAGGTGTCGGAGATACCGCACGACTACACGCCGCAGCCACAGCCCTGCGACGAGCAGTGCCAGACAAAAGTGTACAAGACGCAGGTGGCCATAGTGGGTGCCGGTCCCGCCGGACTGGCTTGCCGCGAAGAGCTGTTGAAAAATAACGTGCAGTGCATCGTGGTGGACAACAACGATAAGATTGGCGGCCAGTTTCTGATGCAGACACACCAGTTTTTCTTTTTTGAAAAAGAAAAGAAATTCGGTGGCATGCGCGGTTTCGACATCGCCCACACGCTGGCCGGCGACGACCACACCGGCATCTTCCTCAACGCTGCTGTGTGGGACATCCTGGAAGGAAAACGCCTGGCCGTAAAAAATATTAGCACCGAAGAAATCTATTATATCGACGCCGAGTTTCTGGTGGTGGCTTCTGGCGCCGTCCCTTTTATGCCCACCTTCGAGAACGACGACCTGCCCGGCGTATTCACTGCCGCCGTAGTGCAAAAGATGATGAACAACGAGCTGACACTGCTCGGACGCAACATCCTCACGGTGGGCGCCGGCAACATCGGCTACCTCACCTCTTACCAACTGATGCAGGCGGGAGCGCGCGTTAAAGCCATCATCGAAGCCATGCCCCGCGAGGGCGGCTTTCCGGTGCAGGCCAACCGCGTGCGGCGGCTTGGAATCCCGGTACTCACCTCCAAAATTTTGCTCAAAGCTATTCCCAACGAAGACCACACGGGTATCGTGGGTGCGGTAATCGCCGACTGCGAGAATTTTAAAGCCATCCCCGGCACCGAGCAGGTGATCGACGGCATCGACGCCATCAACATCTGTACGGGTCTGGTGCCCGACGACCAGCTTTTAATAAAAGGAAAAGAGTTGTTTGGCCGCCAGGTGTATGGCGCCGGCGACGCCATCCGCATTGGCGAAGGCACCAGCGCCGTGTTGCGCGGCCGTCAGGTAGCTTTTGAAATTCTGGAGGATATGGGCGCCCGCTACGATTACAATCAGTTTCTGGAGGTTTCTAAAGAATACATCGACTCGCAGCAGCACCCGGCACGCATCATCGACGAGCCGATGACCCCAACCTCCGATCGCGCCGCCGAAAAACCTTTTGTACTCATCGACTGCCTCTATGGCTTTGCCTGCAACCCGTGCGAGTTTGCATGCCCCCACGGCGCCATTACCAAAACCTCCACCAGCACGGTGCCCCGCATCGACTTCGACAAGTGCATCGGATGTATGAAGTGCGTTTATCAATGTCCCGGGCTGGCTATCTTTGGTTATAATTTGAAAAAAGATTGGCTTTTCCTGCCCATCGAATATCATATCGAAGAAAATACGCCTGTGTTTCTGGTGGATAATAATGGAAAGAAGTTGGGCGAAGGGGTGATAGAAAAAATATTGGACAAACCCAACAAAACCAATGTGGCGCGCGTGCGTTCGATAAACCTTCACGGCGAGGAGCTGATGCAGGTGCGTGGCTTTATCGCCAAAGATAACTATCCAGAGGCCATCGCGTTTAAATCCAACAACATCGAAGTGGAATCAGAAACATACGTATGCCATTGCGACGACGTGAAGCTGGACGAAATCCTTGCGGTGATTGGCGACCGCAAGTTTATCTCTGTGGATGAGGTGAAACATACCACGCGTTTGGGCATGGGCGCCTGCCGCGGAAAGCGCTGCATAAAACGACTAAAACAAACTTTAGCCGGATCGGGCATCACCATCGTGGGCGAGCCAACGCCGCGTGGTCCGCTGAGCAATCAGGTAGCCATGGGCGAGCTGTATCCGCGCAAAACACACGAGAAAATCATTACCACCCTCAACGGCACTAAAGGCGAAAAAATAACCGTGAAAACGCTTGTGGCCGGCGGCGGCATCGGCGGCAGCGCTCTGTTCCGCTACATGGCCGAGGCGGGTCTCGCGCCCGTTCTTATCAACAGTGGACGCGGAGCTTCCTGGCGCAACATCGCCGGCGGGCGCCCCAACTTCAGCCTGCCCGAACTTTCCGACATCGCCGAGAAAAACCTGGAGATATTCCGCGATCTGCAACAGATTCACAACATCGACTTCCGACCCATCGACTATGTAACCTTTGCCCACGACCAGCAAATGTTCGACGCGCTGAAGGCTTCGATGACCTGGAGCGATGCGCAGATGATAGAACCTGCCGACTTCCGCAAATACGTTTCTCCTTATTTTAATACCCGCCTCAGCACCTATCAGGCGGCGCTCGTTACGCACAACTGCTGGCAGGCCACGCCTGGCAAAGTGGTGGATTTGATAAGACAGATCGGAATCAGCTACGGTGGCACCATACAGGAAGACTGCGAACTGATCGACGTGCGCCGCGAGGCCGACAAATACCGCGTGTTGGTAAAAACCCACGACAAGAAATATATCACTTATCTGGCCGATCATTTTGTAAATGCGCTGGGGCCACAAGGCGATAAATTTGCTAAGATGCTGGGCTATGAAACAGGGCTGTATCCCGTAAAACATCAGGCTTTCATCACCCGCCGCCTGCCCATGATGGGCGTGGATGGCATCCCATTGCCCATGCTTATCGACCGCCGCCACTACAAAGGTTTTACGGCAGTATATGGGCAGCAATTGGGCGAAACGGGTCAGATAATAGGATGCGCTTCACCACAGGTGGAACCGCGCGAAGCCGGAAAGAATCTAAAGATCAACTCCAGAGATTTTCTGGAGATTGCCGCCGAGATATTTGTGGACTGGCTGCCCGAGCTTTCCTCGGTAGGCTTCCAGGCTGTATGGGCCGGCTATTATGTAGAACCACGCATGATCCTCGATCCCGACGCCGGTCTGTTTGTTGGCTTGCGCGGACAAGGCTTTATGCTGGGACAATACCTGGCCAAAATGTATGTGGACAAACTCGTTGGCAACCACGTGCCCGCCTACTTCGAGCGCCTCACGCTGCAAGGTGATGGATTGCTGGAGAAGGCTTTTAAATAACCCCCCCAAACCCTGACAGGGTTTCAAACCCTGTCAGGGTTTGAGTTACGGACGATACGAAAGTTGGTGCAGCTCTTTTTAGAAGATAACGGATGAAATTTGAAGCTTCTAAAAAATTTGAAAAACAAGCTTATCAATTAAGACGAAGCTTCTTTCCGGCCAACTTACTTTGTCCATTGTGTTTATAGGCCTTTACCTTTTTGTAATCTCTTTTTCAATAAACATGATAACCTGTTCCAAAGTAATTTCACGACTTGGGGCAATACCTGATTTTGTGTGTTTATGATGTGGGTAGGTAATTATATTGGGGTGGTGAGGGGCATTATCCCATCGCAAAATCATGCTCCCCTTTTTATTTTGCCAATGAAAAGAATAGTTCCTTTCTAAAACATCAAAATATTCTTTTGCATTGCGAATTAGTTATTTTTGTGCAAAAGAAAAATCATGGAAACAATTTTTAGATTTAACGATGTTGCCGATTTGAATGAACAGTTTTTGAGTGCATTGAAATTGCTTTTTAAGGATAAGAAAATCGAAATATCCGTTAGTTCCTTTTCGGATGAAACCGATTATTTGTGCGAACCTCCTGAAAACATGGCATTCCTTGATAAAGCAATTCAGGATTTGAATGATAAGAAAAATCTTGTTTCGATCAACGGCAATGAATACGATGAGCTGGTTAAGCACCACTATAAAAAACGATAGGTAGTTTCAAAAGTCGTGGCAGCCAGGTTTATTTCTTGAAGTCGTGGCCCAAACTGCGCAGGGAAGGGCTATGTTTATGAAAAATCAGATAGTGAGCCAAAAAGTTCATCTACCAAAATGAGTTTTCTTGAAATCCCCTGTTTGCTCTGTGGCTTCTCCGTTGCCTCTGTGGTTTATCAATTGAAGCCAATTTTTTTTAGCTCATGGTTTTAAAGCACGTTTTTAAGATTAAAAATGAAAAATCATGTAAATAATCTTCGGATTTAATAATGTTACTGAATTGGGCCTCTTCCCTTAATTCGTTTAACTAAAGTATTTAGGCCAGATTACTTTAGCTGTGTTGAGTATTTAAGCCGAATTACTCGAGTTGTGTTTGGGTATTAGGCCTAAATACATTGAGTCTTAAAATTATTGCAACAGGCTCAAGCAGTTTCGATCTCTCCAATCTTACGGGCGAACCTCTTACCGGCAGGAATATTTCGTTCCATTTGTTTCCTTTGTCAAATCATGAAATTTCAGAGAGAAACGGTGCGTTGAAGTGTGTTATTTTATGATTAGGTCATTAGGATTTTGTCGGCAATCCAACACAATGTGAATAATGATTTTATCCGGCATAATTTCGTAAAACAAAATGTATTCGTCGACGATTAGACCTCTAATAGATTCAAGGTCAGTTTTAATTCCGATTTCAGGTTGCTTCACGAGAAGTGAGACTCCTTCTCTAAGCTTTTCGTACAGTTTCCTGGAGTAGGATGTACTCTTATTTCTCTTTGTGTAAAAATCTAAAATTTCAAAAAGCTTAATGTTTGCTCTATGAGACCAAACTACTGTGCGTTTTCCCATTGGTTAAACAAGTTATCAATTTCAGATTGTTCAACAAAGCGACCTGCCTCTATATCTTTCTTTGATTCTTTAATTTCTGCACGTTGCTTCTGTGTGAGTGAAATAACCTGACTTACTTTTGTAGCATCCAAAATAGTTTTTAAAGCCATCAAAAATGACTCATCCTCAATATCAGCTATCCTGGAAATCAATACTTTCTTAAGTTCTACTGCTGTCATTTTTGTTTGTATTCGTTTAAATCTTGTAATAAACATTTGCTACAAAAGTAAGGATTTTCGTCAAAGATAATTGCTGCAAAGTTTAAATGGCTTTTCAATTTACGATCCACTGAGCATAGCTTCGGCTCTTGAAGTAAATTGCGTTATTGTACACCGAAGATTTACAGCATAACCAGATTGTTGAAGACCAACGCCAAATTGTAAATTCCTTCAGTGTTTAAAAAATTTAGCTCGGTAAACCGAATCGTCAGCGCCTCACGAAAACAACCGGAAGCTATCGCAGACATTGGGAAAAAGAAATCCGAAAAGCTGTTCGAATTTTTATAACTAATCAGTCAATCCCCTACGGGGAATGGAAAGGTGTTTTGTCAATTTAAGCTACAATACTGAATTCACTACGTGGAATTCGCCATAGGCGATTGAGTATTGTAGCAAACCCAATTGAAGGTTCGGGATTCCCCGTAGGGGATTAACAATTTGATTAAACATTTTAATAGGCTGATTAGTTACGGCGAATTTTTTACCAGGGAAGTTTAAGATATAAAAATTGCTTTTGAAAATGTGGAATAGTTACCCATGTTTCCTCATTTCAAAAAATTGCCGAAGATTGTCTGTCCAGAATTTCTTATTTTTAAACAATGTAATGAATAGACCAAGCCAGACTACTTCTCTGAAAAATTAATAACTATTCACCAGACTTTTTTATGAGCATCGACAACTCGGACAAGGAAATGAAATGTTTCCAGTTTTTCAGTGCTAATCCGATTTCCGTCGGTTCCAGCGGTCTTTTTTAATTTCATCCACAAATGCATCAACATCCTCTTGCTTTGCTGTCGATTTGCGCGTTACCTCCAGGTATTCCAACCAATCTTTTAAATTCTGCAATACATCAATATTGGTATCATGTGGCAGTCGGAAAACAATTTCCTTATTTGTTTTTTCAATTATCATATCAGTATTCATTTGTACAAAAATAGTTTTTTAATTCAAGCTAACTTCGTTTAAAATGCTATTGGCAGATCAACAGCAATGAATATGATGAACTGGTGAAGCGCCACAATAAAAAAATGACGAAGACATAGTTGCAAAAGTCGTGGCAGCCAGGTTTATTTCCTGCGAAAATCCGCGCGGGTAAAAAAAAATCCCGCTGCTGAAAACCGCAGCGGGTATTTAGAAATGGTTTATTAATCCATCGTCAGCCTTCTGACCTCTAAGAAATCCCTGCTTCCTTTTTAATCTGTTTCACCCAGGTGCCGATGCGTTCGTCGGTGAGGTCGTTCTGATGGTCGTGGTCGAGGGCAAGGCCAACAAATTTGTCATCTTCTACTGCCTCGCTGCCGGTAAAGTCGTAGCCCTCGGTAGGCCAGCGCCCCACGATGCGCCCACCGGCTTTTTCCATTTCCACTTTTATCATCTTCATGTTGTCCACAAAATGATCGGGATAGAGTATCTGGTCGCCCAGGCCAAAGATAGCTACCGGTATGCCGGCGAGGGGTTTCTTGTCGAAATTGGCATAAAAATCAAACCATGGGTTGTTGCCTCTGGCCTGCTGCCAGGAATCGGCGCCGGTGGTAGAGCCGCCCACAATTATCAGATCAAGCCCTGTGAGGCTTTCCGAATTTGCATTATCGATAGTTTGCAGCTTGGTCTGGCTGCCGCCAAATTCTGCTTCGATTTTTTTAGCGCAGGTGGCCACATTGCCTTTGACCGGCCAGTAAAAGATTCCTATTTTTTTCATCGTTACGATTTTTATTTTATAAAAAATATGTTTTGCGGCAAATTTAGAATTTATTATTGCGGCGACATCTGTGGATAGGTTAATTTAACAAATTAGCTTCCCGACTTTTTTTGACGTTCCTTCATGAAAATGTTGCCGGTATGCGCAATGGCTTCATCCACGGGAATGAATTTATAATCGAGCGCCCGAACGATTTTGCTGTTATCGTAATAAAACCTGTGGAATGCCGACCGTGCTATCTCTTTGGTAAGCGTGGGCGTGCGGCCAAAGATGCGCAGTATGTGCTCGGCCACCCATCCGGCTTCGCCCATCCACGGATAGAGGCGCAGCCGTGGAGGTTTTTTGTTGAGCACCCTTGCTATCTGTGTAATAACGTGCTCGAACGAGCAATTTTCGGCCGAGACCACAAAGCGCTCTCCTGAAATGTCTGATTCCATCAGGCGAATCATTATTTCGGCCACATCGCGCACATCCACATAGCCGCCGATGCCGCTGGTGTAGGCAGGAACTCCTTTATAAATGGTCGAGAAAAGCCGTGTGCTGCCAACGTCCCACTGGGACGGGCCAATGATGATAGAAGGGTTGATGATAACAGCAGGCAGGCCTTCCTCGTGACCACGCCAAACCTCCCGCTCGCCGGCGTATTTGCTGACGGCATAGATGGAGTTTTTTCGGGAGGTCTTCCAGTAGTGCTGCTCGTCGATGGTTTCGCCTTGTTTGCTTTTGCCCAGCGCCGACACCGAGCTTACATGACACAGCTTTTTTACGCCAAAGTTGAGGGCGGTATTCACCACATTGGCCGTCCCTTGCTGGTTTACATGAAGCAGCGCATGCCGGTCGAAGGAATCGAAAGAGACCTTGCCGGCACAATGATAAATAACCTCAACCTGGTGCATTGCTTCGCGCAATGAAACAACATCCAACACGTCGCCTTCTATCCAATGGATATGCTGTAATAATCTGTCAGGATCATCTTCGTACCATCCAAAAACGCTCCGCACCTGATCCATGTCGCTGCTTTTGCGCCTGAGGGCACGCACCGTTTTGCCTTTTCGCGAAAGCGCCAACAGCAAATGTGTACCTACCAATCCTGTAGCTCCGGTTACTAATATCATCTGGCAAAGGTAAGCATGTTTGCCAATGATGGCTTATTTTATTCGGCAACAGCCAACACAACTACCAAGGAACCCCCGCGATGGTTTCAGGGCAGGATGATGATTGATAATTTTATCTTTGCAGCCAAATTTTTTGATACATGATGAATTTTATTGAAGAGATGAAATGGCGTGGCATGGTGCACGATATGACGCCGGGGCTTAACGAACAATTACAGCGCGAAACCACCACCGCCTATGTGGGCATCGACCCTACGGCCGATTCGTTGCACATCGGGCACCTGGTATCGGTGATGATGCTCAAACATTTTCAGGTGCATGGCCACCGCCCCATCGTGCTGGTAGGCGGCGCCACAGGAATGATCGGCGACCCGTCAGGGAAATCCAGGGAGCGCAATCTGCTCGACGAAAACGCGCTGCGCCACAACCAGAAGTGTATCAAAAATCAGCTTGCCCGCTTTCTCGATTTTGATACCACGTCGGCCAACGGCGCCCTGATGGTAAACAACTACGACTGGATGAAAGAATATACTTTCCTGGATTTCATCCGCGACATCGGCAAGCACCTTACGGTAAATTATATGATGGCCAAAGAGAGCGTAAAGAGCCGCCTAAGCTCCGAGGCGAAGGAAGGCATGTCGTTTACCGAATTTTCGTACCAACTGGTGCAGGGAACGGATTATCTTACTTTATATCAGCAGCACAACTGCAAGCTGCAAATGGGCGGCTCCGACCAGTGGGGCAACATTATTACAGGCACCGAGCTGATCCGCCGCAAGCTGGGCCACGAGCACAACGCCTATGCGCTCACCTGCCCGCTCATCACCAAAGCCGACGGCGGCAAGTTTGGCAAAACAGAAGAAGGCAACGTGTGGCTCGATCCGGAAAAAACCTCGCCGTATGCTTTTTATCAGTTTTGGATAAACACTTCCGACGACGATGCTGAGCGCTACATCAAGATTTTTACGCTGCTGCCAAAGGAAGAGATTGAAACGCTTATCGCAAATCATCGTCAGGAACCGCATCGGCGCGAGCTGCAGAAAGTGCTGGCACGCGAAGTTACCACCATGATACACTCTGCCGCCGACTACGAAGCCGCCGTAGATGTGTCGGGGCTGCTCTTTGGACAAGGTACCACCCAGACGCTCAAAAATCTTAGCGAAGAACTCCTGTTGAGCATTTTCGACGGGGTGCCACAAAGCGAGGTGCCAATAGACGAAATCAGACAGGGAATCCCGATTGTAGAATTTCTGGTCGAAAAAACTTCCGTTACCTCCTCACGCCGCGAAGCACGCGAATTTCTGAAAAACGGCGCCATCTCCATCAACAAAGAAAAAGTATCTGACGACTTTGTTGTGGATGAAAGCTGCCTGCTGCGCAACAAATACCTCCTGGCACAACGCGGCCGGAAAAACTATTATCTGATCATCGGAAATTGATATAGAATTTTAAAAGATTTCGCCGCCCATAAAATTGTATATTTGAGGCATGGCAATGTTTCAGGATTTCATCGAGCTGTTTTTCCCGGTGGTTTGCGAGTGCTGTGGCAATCTGCTGTACCGCAACGAGCGCACGCTGTGCACGCGCTGCCGCATGCGTTTGCCGCGCACACACTTTTATTTAGACGATCAAAACCCTGTGGCGGCAACCTTCTGGGGACGGGTCGATTTTCAATATGCCACTTCTTTCCTCTATTTTTCGCGAGCCGGACGGGTGCAACGCATGATGCACCGCTTCAAATATAAAGGACGACGTGAAATAGGCGCGCTGCTGGGCGAGCTTTTTGCGCGTGAGCTGCGCCGATCCGAAAACTTCCGAAACATCGATGCCGTTGTGCCGGTGCCTCTGCACTGGAGCAAACAGAAAAAACGCGGTTACAACCAAAGTGAAGTAATTGCCAGTGCTATGGCTCCGTTGCTGAAATCGCAGCTTGAAACAGAAGTGCTTTATCGCAATACCGCTACCGAAACCCAAACGAAAAAGTCGCGTTTGATGCGCGCCGAAAATGTAAAGGGAAAATTCAGCATTCAGTACCCCGAAAAAATCCGTGGCAAACACCTGCTGCTCATCGACGACATCATCACCACCGGCGCCACCATAGAGGCGTGTGCGCAGATGCTCCTCACCGTCGATCAGGTAAAGGTAAGCATTGCCTCTCTGGCCTATGCTGGCAAATAAAACACTATCGTTTCAATCCTGCCAGCGCCCAATGCACCATTTCCCGAAAGGTATCAAAATCGATTTGGTGTTTTAGCCACTCGCACACCACCACCCGCTGACGGCAGTCGTGGCGGGCATTTTTTCTAAAAAAACCAACATTTGCTCTGGGGTCTACCACATCATCGTGAGCACCTATCACAACGTAACGCGACGGGCAGCGGCGGTGTGGAATGTCGGGCAGATGGGGTTCCAGTATGGTGCGATAGCTCATGGCAGGATTGAAAAGCAAACACGGCAATCCCAGATCTTCGGCAAGCCAAAAGCCCAAAAAACCTCCCAGGGAACTGCCCACAACAAAAGCAATTTCCTTGTCGAGCGCATAATTACGCAGGGTGATGTAGATATCTCTGTCGGTTCGATAATTCATGTGAAGCGCCTCAACTGCCAGTCCGGCGCTGCTGAGGATCTCCATCTTCTGAGGAACCGGAAAGCTATCCAGACCATGGATGTAGAGCGTTTTCAAATCGAAAGGCCGGGCAGCTCCGATAATTTTTTCAGTCACTGTATTTTCATTCATCTGCATCGCAGTTATTTATGAACTGTAAAGCAAACCGTCTTTTCTCTGTTCTCTCCGTGCCTCCTCTGCGTACTCTGTGGTTTAAAGCGGTTTTGCTAAAAGCCTAAAGCCTTGTAGCGAGCACTGCGGTTTTTTTGTAGTGATCGACGTTCCCGTTCAGATCGAAAACTTCCACATAGATGATGTAAATACCGATGGGCGCTTTCTGCCGCTCGTCGTCGAGGCCGTCCCACGAAAACTGGCCGGAAGTGCCCAGCAGCTCATGGTCGATGAGTCGGCGGATTTTTCGGCCACGTGCATCGTAAATGGTGATGCTGGCATTGCGCCCCGGCTCCTGATAATTGTAATGAATGTTCAGCACATCGTCGAAGCCATCGTTGTCGGGCGAGAATATTTCGGGACTCAGCGTAATCGGATCCTCCGTCACCAGCAACGGGCTAAACTGCGAGTTTTGAAGACCGGGCGTTGCAAACCCAACATCTTCTGCCGCCGAGTGCCAGTTGGTGCTGTCGGCGGCAGGCCGGTCGTAATGGATGCGTTCCAAAGAAACCCCATCATAAGTGGTAAGCAGCGGATAGTGCATCTTTTCGCGATAAGCAAACCGGTCGATGGTTTCGAAATAAAGCGTGGTGAGCACTACCACTCCCGCATCGTTGCTGTAGGAAGGCAGGCTTGGCAACTGCAGGAAATTTTCGGGAGCTGATGTAAAATATTGCTGCGCCACCACCTCAGGTTTGGTAGTCAGCACAAGGTATTGCTGCGGGAAAAACAAAAAGCTGCTTTCGCTGATATTTTTTGGATTACTGATCGAACCCGTCTTTTTATCCTCGGTGGCCAACATCATCTTTGACAAGTCGATAATTTTATTGGATCGGTTGTAAATTTCGACAAAGTCGACGCCAGTCACAAAATCATCTTTGGGATTAAACAGCACCTCATTTATCACAACATCCTGTGGCGCCACTTCAGCGGGTAAGCCAAACTGCACCGTCCGGGTCTGATCGACAGGATTGCCGGCACAGTCGGAAATATTTCCCATAAGGGATAAAGCATAAATGGTGGTGGCCGAAAAGGGAGTTGCAAATTGCAGGATTACCTTCTGATAATGCGGAAAAACGGACAGCGCTTCAACGGGTCGTAACGATCCCGGCTGAACTTCGTACAAATCAGTGACGGCCAACTGCAGGCTGTCCATAGGTTCAGAAAAATGGAGGATCAGTGCAGCAGTATCTACAATCTCCACGCGTTGTGCAAAAGGTGGCGTAACGTCCGGGTTTTCGGTATCCACGGAGTTGACGGCGCCGGGGGTGCCGCCATGCTCGCTCACCGAAGCCGTCCAATTATTTTTGCCGCCACAGGCATTGGCAGGGTCAATTTGCTCAAGCGACCAGCCGCCATCGTCTTTGTTGGGATCGTTGTACCAATCGATGCTGTAGGTGACGGCCGATATAACGGCTCCCTCGGGATTTACCAGCACAAGCTGCTGTCCGCTGTTGGTGAGTGCAAAAGAGGTGAATCCATAAAACGGCCCGGCATATTTAAACTCATTCGCAGCATCCTTGTGGGCCAGGATCAGAAAGCCATGGGGATCTATTTTTATATCTGTAAATAATTTTTCGGTTGATCCGATTAATAATTTCCATCCGGAAAGATCGATATCAAAATCGGTTGTATTGTAAAGCTCCAGATATTCCCAATCGGGCAGTCCAACGGGCGGCGAAGGATCGGCCATAATTTCGTTGATTACAACATCATGTGCCGCAGGCGTGAAAATGCTGAAAGAAATCGTATCGGGTTGCATGACGTTGCCGGCAAAATCGGCAATATTTTGGATGGTAATGGTGAGCTGTGCGGCGTTGGGAAAGTCGCGGTCGAAGGTGAGATGCACCAGCCCCGGATTTTCGGCGTCGCGCCGAGCAGTCAGCGGATAACCAATCTGCGGCGAAACATTGTAATTGGCCAGTGTTTCGGCATCCGGTTTATCCACGGCTTCATCAAAAAAAACGTCCAGGGTATTGCTGCCGGTCGCCAGCACCTGCAGAACTTTGGGCGGCTCGGTATCCACATCGAAAGGGCCGGCATACATATCGTCAAAATAAAAACGCTTGCTGTTGCTGGCGGTATATTTACACAACACACCCAGGCTGTAACTTCCTTGGGGAGAAGTGCCAACGCCCTGCGCTTCGGGTAGCCATAGGTTTTGCGGAGTGTCCGAGCGTTCGATGCTCCAGGTGCCGGCCTCATCCACCCGTACCCGCAGCCACAGATCGAAAGCATTTGCAATCGATGCTTCGGTGCCACGGCAAATGGAAGTAAGCGTAGACCCTTCCTGATGGAAAAGTTCGATGGCATCGCCGGAGCCGCTTTCACCAAACTGAACAAACCAGGCCTGCTGTGCCGCAAGCGGATCGACAGCATCGCCTGCAAGGTAAAAACGCGCGTAGTTGTTGGTAGAAGGACTGAAAGCTAATTTTATCCTGAACCGCCATTCCATAGGCGCCGTGGCGACGAAGGCGGTGGTAAGCACGGAAGTGTTTTCGCCTTCGCTGTCGAGCTGAAGCATAAAGTCATCATTCACCACGAAATGTTCTGTGTTGCCTTGCCAGGGAGGGTTTTGGGTAAAATCCCCATCCGAGAAATCATCGAAAACCTGTGCCGCAAGAAAAAGCGGCAGCAAGAGTAGTAAAAAGCTTACAAACTTCATGATCACGATTTTTTTGAGCTACAAAAAGAAAGGGTAAATATATTAATTTTGCCTCACTTCATTAAAAAAACAAAACTGCTGAAGCACCATGAATATAGCTGTGATAGGCGCCACCGGACTTGTAGGACAAAAAATGCTGGAAGTACTCGCAGAGCACAACCTTGCTGGTGAGACGATAATCGCCGCTGCCTCGTCGCGCTCGGCGGGGCACACGGTATCTTGTGATGGGCGCCGGATAACTGTGCTTACCATAGAACAATGCCTGGCGGAGCGTCCTGATATTGCACTGTTTTCGGCTGGCGGCGATGTGTCGAAAGCCTGGGCAGAAAAATTTGCGGAAGCGGGCACTTTTGTCATCGACAACTCTTCGGCCTGGCGCATGCACGCCGATGTTCCGCTGGTGGTACCCGAAATTAACGCGCACACCATCAACCCGCAGACCCGCATCATTGCCAATCCCAACTGTTCGACCATTCAGCTTGTGATGGCGCTGGCTCCGTTGCATTCGCGCTATCGAATCCGGCGTGTGGTGGTTTCCACCTATCAGTCAGTAACCGGCTCGGGCATAAAAGGCATGCAACAACTAACCGACGAAGAAAAAGGAATCGACGCAACGGGAAAAGCTTATCCGCACCCCATTCACCGCAATGTTTTGCCTCATGGCGGCGCTTTCGACGAAACCGGCTATACCACCGAAGAGCAGAAGCTGGTGAACGAAACGCGCAAGATTTTGCAGGACGACCAAATGCAAATCACCGCTACGGTGGTACGTGTGCCGGTGATGGGTGGCCACTCGGAGGCTGTTAATGTGGAATTTTTTGATGATTTTGATTTGGCGGAAGTGCGCCGGATTCTGGAGCTGATGCCCGGCGTGGTAGTGCAGGACAATCCGGCGGCAGCCGTGTATCCAATGCCAATACGGGCGGAAGGAAAAGATGAGGTTTTTGTGGGTCGTATCCGCCGCGACCTCTCGCAGCCCAACACCCTCAACATGTGGGTGGTAAGCGACAATGTGCGCAAAGGAGCTGCTACCAACACCGTACAGATTGCTAAATGGCTGATCGAACAGGGGTTGGTGAAAAATGTTTAATGATTATCAAAACAGAAAAAGTGAAAGTTTACCACGGAATACAAGCTATCGAACCTATTCATAAACCGGTGGTGACCATCGGCACCTTCGACGGGCTGCACATCGGACACCAGAAAGTGATCGGTGAGCTGGTGCATACCGCCAGCACCATTGGCGGCAAAAGTGTGGTGATCACATTCTTCCCGCATCCGCGCACCGTGCTGCAGCCCGGCTACGATCTGCGCCTGATTATCTCACGTAAAGAGAAAATGAAGATTTTTGAAAAACTGGGCGTCGACGTACTGATTTGCATAGAGTTTACAAAAGAATTTGCCAAAACATCTTCCGAAGATTTCATCAAAAAATATTTGGTGGAGCCGCTACATCCCGTCAAGGTCATCATTGGCTACGATCATCATTTTGGTGCCGACCGCAAAGGCGATCTGCAATTCATTACTGAGATGGGGAAAAAATATGGTTTTGAAGTAGCGAAGATAGCCATGCAGGAACTCGACGAAACGGCCGTGAGCAGCTCAAAGATTCGGGAAGCTATCCGGCACGGCGACATGAAGACTGCTACAAAATTTTTGGGCTACAACTTCTCCATATCCGGCAAAGTGGTGATGGGCAACCAACTGGGGCGCACCCTCGGATTCCCCACCGCCAACATTCAGCCCGACGAACCCGACAAGATCATTCCCGAATACGGCGTTTATGCCGTGCTGCTCGAATGGAAAGGCAAGCTCTACAAAGGCATGAGCAACATCGGCATACGGCCCACACTCAAGGTGAACAAACTTACCATCGAAGCACATCTTTTTGATTTTGATGAGGATTTGTATGGCGAAGAGGTGACGCTCTATTTTCTGGATCACACACGCATAGAAAAGAAATTTCGCGACCTGGAGCTACTGCGACGCCGCCTGATCATCGACCGGATAAAGGTGAAGAAGATTTTGGGCGACGACAGCGAAAACAACGACGCCGACGAGGATGCAGCTACTGCGCCTCAAGAATAATCCCAAAAGCGACGATTCCCTGCGTGGAAGCTTTGCTGCGCAGATTCTCAATCTCCACCTGCATTTTGCCGGTTTCGTTAATGGTAAGCCCTTGGCGCAGTAGGGTAGTAAGCTCGTAATAACCATCGCGCGAAGCTCCCAATGGTTGTTTCGTATCGTCGCGCAACGCCAGCACATACTCCCTGATGCGCTCTTCGCCCGAGGGCAATACCATCACCACATTTACCGGCAGTTTTTCATCCTTAAAATCTTCGTTGTAGCGCACAAACGCCAGTACATTGTATTCGCGTTGTGGTTCGTCAATCTCGAAATCGAAATGTAAATAATCGAAGCGTTCCCACACTGCCCCATCGAAACTTTTGCTGGTCGAAAAACTGAGATCATTGCGACAAGCAAAAAAAGTGGTGAGTAAAAGAAGGGTGATAGTGAAAAGTAAACGTGTTTTCATCGTGTTAAAAATTAGTGTCTTAAAAAAGAATATCCTTGTATTAATATGAAAATATCAACAAATCTATTTCAACAATCCGGCCGCCACATTCAGCACTATGGCAAGGATGATGACCCAGGCCAAAGCCCCCAGGATGGCGATAAAGAAAGAGTTGGTGGATTTGATTTTTATAAAAGGAAACAAAAACACACGGCCGGCAAAACCTTTGCGGCGCACATAATAATTGGCTTCTACACAGAGGTTTTCGTGCTTGCCCTGCGCATGGAAGCGTTTCCACAGATGCTCGGCGTACAAGCCATACGCGCCGGTGATCAACAAAAACAAAGCAAGCATCCCGATCATCAATAGTTCAAAATTTTCGCCTTTGTGCATGCTTTCCGCTAAGGGATGAGTAACCAAAGCATAAATCACAACAGCTATGCCCGCCAGAATAAGGAGGTAAAAAATAAATTTCTTCATCTTTGCAAATAATTGAAAAAAGGCAAATTTAACTTTTTTGAAACATGGCCATCAAAAGCAGGAAATTTTATGTGGTGTGGAAAGGTGCAACGCCCGGCATTTACGACAACTGGGAGCAATGCCGGGCGCAGGTAGAGGGTTTTGAAAAACCCTTCTACAAATCTTTCGACACCGAAGCGGAAGCAAAGCACGCCTTTGCGGGCAACATGTGGCATTATTTAAAAACAAAAAAGCAACCGCTTTCTGCCGATGAATCGGGCACCGGGCCTGTGTGGGAAAGCCTCTCGGTAGATGCGGCTTGCAGTGGCAACCCCGGTATGATGGAATACCAGTGTGTACATACCAAAACCAAAAAACAGATATTTCATCAAGGCCCATTTCCTGATGCAACCAACAACATCGGCGAATTTCTGGCGCTGGTGCATGTGCTGGCCATGCTTAGGAAAAGAAAACAGAAAATCCCCGTTTATTCCGATTCGCGCACCGCCATGGCCTGGGTGCGCAACAAGAAAGCAAAAACCCTTCTGAAACCCACGCCGCGCAATACAGAAGTTTTTGAGCTGATAGCGCGAGCCGAAGTGTGGCTTAAAAATAATCCTGTCGACATCCCCATCCTGAAATGGAATACCGAAAAATGGGGTGAAATACCTGCCGACTTCGGTAGAAAGGGCTGAGCGATTGAAAGAACAAACTTGTTTCAGAAATTCTGCCTTTTTGTAGAACTTTTTTCCCATCCAACTGCGCCTCTTCCTTTTTGCCCGAACAGACCAAGCGACGAATATATGATAGTTGCTGCCACACCGCATTTATGTGTAACCGCCGCCCTTTTGGCACATTCTTTTCTCCTGCATTTCTTTTCATTATAAAAAACAATCAATCATGACAAACTACAAATATGTGATCGTTGGCGGGGGAACCACTGCCGGATATGCTGCTCAGGAATTTGTAAAACAGGGCGTGCCACCCGGTGAGTTGTGTATTGTTTCTGCCGAGAAAATTCTGCCCATGAACCGTCCGCCACTCTCCAAAGATTACCTGAAAGATGCCGACAACGACGACGGTATTTTGATAAACGAAAAAGATTTTTATGAACTGCGCGGCATCGATGTGAAGCTCGAGACCTGTGTGCGAGCGGTAGATTTTGGCGCCAAAACGGTAGATCTGCATACGGGCGAAACCCTGCATTACGACAAACTGCTTATCGCCACGGGTTCGCGCCTCAGGCGCCTGGATGCCCCCGGCAAAAATCTCGAAAACATCTTCTACCTGCGCAACATCACCCATAGCGACCACATCCGCGAGCGCGCCATCGAAGCCGAAACTGCAGTAGTGGTAGGTGGCGGATATATCGGCACCGAAACAGCCGCCTCGCTGACTCAGCACAACGTTGAGGTAACGATGGTGCTGCCCGAAGGTCATATCCTGGCCAAATTTGCTACCAGCGACATCGCCGGATTCTTTCAACAAAAGTTTCGCGAAAGAGGCATCCACCTCATTTTTCATGATTCCGCTGTTGCTTTTGCAGGTAATAGCGAAATGCAGGAAGTGGTTTTGAAATCCGGCAAACGAATCGCTGCCGACATGGTAGTGCTTGGGATAGGTGTGGAGCCTTCGGTAAAGATTTTTGAAAACACCCATCTGAAAATTAAAAGAGCCATCGTGGTAAACGAGTTTTGCGAAACCAATATTCCCGATGTGTATGCCGCCGGCGACGTCACCGAATTTCCAGATTTGATTTTTGAGAAATCGCGTCACGTCGAGCACTGGCAAAATGCTTTTGAGCAGGGGCGCCATGTAGCGCGCGTGATGATGGGCATCCGCGAGCCTTATTTTTTCCTGCCCTATTTCTTTTCGGATGTTTTTGAATACTCTTACGAATTCTTTGGTGATCCCAAAACTGCCGACATTGTCCGCAACCGTGGCGATCTGGCTACGGGCGATTTCAGCACCTGGTGGTTCGACGGCTATCGGCTGGTGGCGGCGTTCGTGATGAGTACACGCCCCGAAGCTGAAGGCAAAAAAGCCCGCGACTGGATAGTGCAGAAAACGTACATCGACAAAGACAAGATCGACAACGCCAGAATCCCGATAGAAAATATGGAGCTGCACACCCGCACCGACCAGGATACCATCGACTGACGCCTGCGTGACGACAGAATCTAAGGGCTGTTATGAACCAATGTAAGCATAAAGCTTAATTTGAAGTACGAAAGAAAGATTTGGTGTAGACTCATTTTCTACAAACCGGTACAATGTTTCTCGTTGCCCCGGTTTAAACTTTAAAAATTAATAAAGAAGGAATTACAAATGGAAAACAACGACAAAAAGCACGGTAATTACCTAAGATTTTTTGCAATGATAGCCACCTCTATGGTTGCAATGTTCTTTTTGATGTATCTGAATTCTTACCAGATCATCGGTCATTTTTGGTTTAGCGAAACCCGCCTGTTTATGACCATGATCATGGGAGGTGCTATGATCATCATCATGCTGCTGTACATGTTGCAAATGTATAAGGACAAAAACAAAAACATCATTACCCTTGCTTTTGGGGTATTGTTGATTGGCGCGGCAGTGTGGCTGGTGAGGAGCCAGATAACTGTTTCGGATGTGGATTATATGGAAGGCATGATCCCGCATCACTCCATTGCCATTTTAACCAGTGACCGCTCTCAAATAAAGGATGTGCGGGTACGGGAACTTGCTGATGAAATTATTAAAGCCCAACGCAGGGAAATAATGGAGATGCAATGGCTCATCGACGACATCAGAAAAAATGGTGTCGCGACAACTTTGGAGGAAAAAGAAAGGCGTCCGGTTCCCAAATTTGAAGGATCAACTGAAAAAGAAACAACACCTACAGCAGGGATTCCGGCCGGAACAAAAAAATCAAACCAAACAGGAGATTTAAAATTCAATCCTCCGAAACCTGAAGAGGCACCGGAAAATATCCGCCAAGCCGTAATGCGTGGCCATGCAATACTTACAAATACCAAAAAGGAATTGCCCGATTATGTGGGTAACGAGCTAAACTGTCATAATTGTCATTTCGAAGCAGGCCTCACCAAGGGAGGCAAAAACGGAGGAATTTCTTATGTGGGCGTTGCGGCCAAATATCCAAAATACAGAAATCGCCAACACAATTCGGTTGATCTGGCCGTAAGAGTTGATAATTGCTTTATGCGCAGCCTTAATGGCAAGCCTCTCCCACCCGAAAGTGATGACATGATAGCAATAATTACCTATTTCCATTGGATATCAAAAGACATCCCAATTTACGCTGACATTCCCTGGCTGGGGCTAAAACCACTCGAAAGCAATCACAAACCGGACAAAGCATCCGGCCAAGAGCTTTATGCACAAATATGTGCCGAATGCCACGGGCACAATGGCCAGGGTGGCATACAGCACCAAACAAAAACCACCCAGGCAAACAATCACCAGAGTAAAAACGGACACGACGAAAACGGTCCGCCACTATGGGGAGATAACTCCTTTACTGACGGTGCCGGAATGTCGAAGTTGGAAAACCTGGCTTCGTTTGCTTATTATAACATGCCCCGACACAACCCGGTGCTTACCCGGGAGCAGGCACTCGATGTTGCAGCCTACGTTACGGCACAGCCTCGTCCGAAATTCGAGAAAGATGACAAACCCTGGTAGCGCTATTTTAATATTGCCGTAAGCAGGTTTCTATTTTTTTTGGCCTTAAAAGATTGCTATTCTTTTACCAAACATTTACAATCTTCCAGGCCATTGTTTTCGATGAGTTTGTTTAGGTCAGATGCTCCATTTTTAAATGTAAATCTGTTACCACAATTGTACATTTCCACCAATGGGTTTTTATCCAAAATCATAGCTTCCAGCTCTTCCAATGGGGGAGCACTCTCCAATTTGCTGTAGTCTTCATAGGTAATGTTAAGAAAAGCCACATTGCTGTTTATTCCGCGATTGTCGAGTAAGTAACCACCTTTAAGCTCTGTTGGATAAGCAAGATCTCCCTTGTAAAAAACATCCCTCGGATGTGGATAAGAGACGATTTCGGACTTATCATCAGACAATAGTATGGGAACAAATTTAGTGTAATCATGCTTTGTCTTGTAGATAAAGGTTTGAGGTCCCTCTTTAAAGTTGAGCATAACTTTGTTTTTATCAATCTCTTTTGCTTCCGCAGAAATTTGATTTTTCTGTACTGAAGAACAGGAGTTTATCACCAGAACTGATATTATTAAAACAACAAGTTTCATTGGACTATCTGGATTTGATAAATTTATGTTGCCAAATATCTTCATCAGTTTCGATTAAGAGCATGTAGGATCCATCTTTGAATTCCGACACCGGGATTTTTACATTTTTGCTATCCAATTTGAAATTCTCCGATTTAAAGACCTGCTTTCCTTCTATATCAAAAACCCCGATACTTCTCACGGTGATGTTATCTTCAAATTCGATATGTACAAAATCTGAAGCGGGGTTTGGATGGACGGAAATGTTTCCCGAAGCAGAGATGTGGTTTATTCCGGAGGCGGGTGTTCTTGTAATGGCAAGATCTAACAAGTACGTGCCTGCCTGCCCTATAAAATAAGGTGCAACATGAAAATAGACTGTCCCGCCATTTTTTACAGTGATGTGGTTTGGCATTACATCATCGTAAGTATCTGACCATGCGATTCCATTCAAATACAACCACGACATATCGCACGTGTACAACTGACCGTTGCCGCTGTTATAACTATCGTGAACCCGGGCAGTGATGGTGTAATCAAATCCGGAAGGGAGATCGATTTTGTAATAATCTTCATCGGAACCAATGTGTGCATTTGAGCCGCTCGTTGCAACAGATGCACTACTACCAGTGAAATTTACAGATAAACTGAAAGCATCATTTTGCGTGTCGTTATTCTCATAAGCATCGGCGGCTAATGCTTGTTCCTGTATTGTTACATAAATCGGATTTGAAAAATAGGTAGAGCCGGAGAGCTCCCAGTCAGCTCCGTCGGCTTTGTGCATCAATGCCATCAGATAAGTGCCCGGAGCAACACTAACTCCACCACATTCGAAAACTATGTCATCATAAAAATAACCGGGCGCCAGATTCCCTCCTGTTAAAGTTTGCACCGTTTCAGCAAAGTAACCATCCAGACCAAATAAAGAAACATCGAATTCGCCGATAAAGGTTGAACTTCCGTCATTAGCAATGTCGAGAGTAACTTTGAAGGGTTGATTTTGCAGAATATTAGTCCCGACATCAATAACTATATCCTGGTACAATTCGATATCATTAGAATAATTTACGCTAAATGAAATCAAGTTTGAATAGGAGCCATCGCCTACCATTGCCCAATCGCCGTCTGTTGGCCTATAGAAAATACCGATGTAATATGAGCCTGGCAATACGGTAATCATTCCCGGATTTGTAAAGTCAAGCCCATTTGTGTAGTGCTGATTACTACCCAGGTTGTAACCTGTTAGTATTTCTACGAAATCAACAAAGCTGCCATTCTCATCAAAAATTGCAGCAGAATAGTCACCATTAAATGTACCTGCACCAAAATTTCCAATATCGGTGTGTACGGTGAAGGATGATCCATACCACACAGGATTTGGATTTACGACAACGTTGTCGTACAACGAAATGGCATAAGAAGCACTACCATTGGGTGGCTTAATACCAAAAACAGCCTGCTGCCCATTGTTGTAGGTTCCGGCACCCGAGCCGGTTCCTCCGGAGCCGGGATTTAACGCATCAACTAAAAAATAACCATCAGCATAGCCACCCCATCCCCAGTTCATATGAAAATAGTAGTCGTAATCATACCCATCGCAAACCCAGGTATGTCCGCCTGCCCCAAAGCCTGCATATTGTATTGGTCTTCCTGCATCTAAATCCGTTTTCAGTAATTGTATCCATGCATTATCCGAATAATTTTCTCTTTTCAAACCCTGTAAAGATGAAGCATCGTATCCAAAATAAGCCTTGTAGGCATACTCGCAGGTTTGCTCCATCGGATAGCCATCCATTATCACATACGAACCACTCACGGTTGGCCCATATTCCATTTCAACGGCAACGCCGCAATGGTACATTAAAGTTGCAACGGCATCGTTGGGGCCATTTACGCTGCCCGGCATTGCTGCCCAGTCGTAGGTTGTTGATGCGAAATTGGCAGATAAGGTACCATAGGTGGTATGGTTGTATGAATGAAAGCCTGTTCCTTGCGCAGGGTAGTTCCAAAACTTCATGATTTGGGCCATGGCCGTAGCGGGACAACCTGTTACAGCGTGATAGCCATTGTCGGGTCCTGCCTGGGGATCGTAAGGACACATATCATTAACATAAGGACTTTGGCTCCAAGTTACTGTCAATAACGGGTTGACTGAGGCAGCACCTTTCGAATTTAAAGGTTGTCCTGCTTCCAGACTTTTCCATTTACTTGCAATGTCTTCGGTTGCTTCAACATTGTTGGTTATGATAAATCTCATTTGGTTTTTATACCCTTCGAGCCACTTTTTGAAATTGTCAGGCAATTTAGCATAGTCAAAGTCGCCCGAAGTAGTGTATCCAAGAATTGGGATTGCATTATCATCGCCCGACACTATCACGAAACCATTGTCGTCGCCGGCATTAAAAACATAAAACAATGGCACCTCCACAGGGTCGGAGTTGCCTGTGTTTGTAACGAACTTGGATACAGAAGTATAGACAAGTTGAAAATCCAAATTGCCTTTTTCGTTGTGAACCTGCTGATACATATTCTGCGCAATAAGCTTTGCAGCTTCCGGCTTGACCTCTTTCGCGCTCGAAAGAGCTACCATTCCAAGGATGGAAAAAACAAAAAGTAGATTTTTTTTCATGGTTAAGATTATTTATAGGTTATTGATATTCAAGTGTTTTTCTGCTTTAACAACATTTGTGTGCATTGGAAAATTTTGGCGGCGAAGTAAGCAATATTTTTAATCCACGCCACAGGCCTCATATCCCCGAAACGTTAAATATCAGTTAAAGAAGATTATTCTATCGGGTTGTAGTTTAATGCTTCAACGCATTAAGAGTTATCAGGATTTTCAAAAACTCACTTCAGGAAACTTTTTTAAAAAGTATTTGTTTGATACTGATAACGATGCTAAAGAGAATCAGTCATATAGCTTTATCACTTGTATTGTTGGCAACAACAATAGGGATGGTTGTGTCCAAACATTATTGCAACGAAAATCTGGTTTCGGTTTCCTTCTTTACAGAAGCCGATTCCTGTTGCGATATGGACAACTGCTGCCACACCGAAACGCTGGTGCATCAGCTTAAAGCAGATTTTTCGCTGCCTGTGGCTTCTGCTATCCCCGATTTGGCAGAGCATCCCATTTTTGGGCACGAATTATTAGTAGACGAAAACTTCAATTTTTACAAAACAGAATTTGTAGGCTACGAAACTTTCGAACCACCTCCCCCGCCAGCAATCCAACGAACCCTTGCGCTACAACAAGCTTTTCTTTTATGATTTTATGATGATTAAACCAAAGGATTTTGTGTAAATCACAAAGTGCCTTTCGGCGGTTTTTATAATCATTTTACAAATACATAATCGAAATTTTTATGTTAAATAAAATCATTCGTTTTTTTCTCGAAAACAAGCTGGTTACCTTTCTGGTATTGGTGCTTTTTTTAAGCTGGGGAATTGTAACTTCGCCCTTTGGCTGGGATACGGGCGTTTTGCCCCGCGACCCGGTACCCGTTGATGCCATCCCCGACATTGGCGAAAACCAACAAATCGTTTTTACGCAATGGCCGGGACGATCGCCACAGGATATCGAGGATCAGATTTCGTATCCACTCACCACTTACTTGTTGGGCATTCCGGGCGTGAAATCTATCCGCAGCTCTTCCATTTTTGGCTTTTCCAGCATATTCATCATCTTCACGGATGATGTAGAGTTTTACTGGTCGCGCTCGCGGATATTGGAGAAGCTGAGTTCGCTGCCATCGGGTTTGTTGCCCGGAGGCGTGCAGCCGGCGCTCGGACCCGATGCTACGGCTTTGGGGCAGGTGTATTGGTACACCATCGAAGGGCGCGACAAAAACGGCAACCCCACCGGGGGCTGGGACTTGCACGAAATTCGTACGGTTCAGGATTTTTATGTGAAATACGGACTTAACGCCACCGCAGGCGTTTCGGAAGTAGCTTCCATTGGCGGCTATGTGCAGGAGTACCAAATCGACGTAAACCCTGACGCGTTGAAAGCCTACAACATTCCGCTGCACAAAGTGATGCAGGCGGTACAAAGATCGAATAGAGATGTGGGCGCCAAAACCATCGAAATCAACCAGGCGGAATATCTGGTGCGTGGATTGGGCTACATCAAAAAGGTGGAAGACATCGAAAAAGCCGTGGTTGCCGTTCAGCAAAATGTTCCCATCCGCATAAAAGATATTGCTGTGGTAACTCTGGGGCCGGCCAGCCGCCGGGGCGCTCTCGACAAAGACGGCGCCGAAGTGGTTGGTGGCGTGGTAGTGGCCCGCTTTGGAGCCAACCCGCTGCAGGTAATCAACAATGTAAAAGATAAAATCAAAGAAATTTCGCCCGGGCTGCCCAAAAAAGTTTTGCCCGACGGCACAGAAAGCCAGCTGACCATTGTGCCGTTCTACGACCGCTCCGGCCTCATTCACGAAACCCTGGGAACGCTCGAAGAAGCCATTTCGCTTCAAATCCTGATAGTTATTCTGGTGGTCATTGTCATGGTGTTCAACCTCAGAGCTTCTTTCTTAATATCCAGTTTGCTTCCCATCGCTGTGCTCATGGTTTTTATTGCGATGCGCTATTTTCATGTGGATGCCAATATCGTGGCTTTGTCGGGCATCGCCATTGCCATTGGTACAATGGTCGATTTGGGAGTGATCCTCTCCGAGAATATTATCAAACATATCGACGAGGCTCCGCCTGAACAGAAACTCATCACCACCATTTATAACGGAGCTTCCGAAGTGAGTTCTGCCATCCTTACCGCCGTTTCTACCACCATTGTTAGTTTCATTCCGGTGTTTACGATGCAAGCCGCTGAAGGTAAGCTTTTTGGACCGCTGGCGTTTACCAAAACGTTTGCATTGATTGCTGCCCTTATCATTTCATTATTTATTATGCCCATGCTGGCGCATTGGTTTTTTGGTGTAAAAATTAAAAATAATAAAATCAGAAAGTGGCTGAACATCCTGCTGATCCCCATTGGAATTGCCGCCCTCATTGCCGGACAAACCTGGGGCGGATTGATTTTACTTGCGTTTGGGGTTGTGGGAGTAGTGAAAGAGTTCAGAGGAAAACGCTTTGGTATTAATAAAGAAAAATTAAAAACAGGAACAAGCCGTTCGGCACCGCAGCAACGAATAGAAGCGTTTTTTTCCTGGGCACTCGCACATGCCGAAGTCATCATTGTGGTTGTTGGTGTTGTTTGGCTATTGGCCAAATACTGGCTCCCGCTGGGGCCTGCCAAAAGCCTGGTGATAAATGTGTTGTTTGTTGCTTTGCTTGTAACCATTATCCTGGGGTTTTTTCTCATTCTCGAATATTTCTATAAACCGATACTCCGGTGGTGTTTAAATAATAAGGTCACCTTCCTTTTGATCCCTGCTTTTTTAATTCTTTTCGGGGCAGTTACCTGGTTGGGCTTCAGCAATATTTTTGGTTTTGTGGCCAAAGGCTTCGACGGGCTTGGATGGAATGTGCGTACCACCAAAGTTTGGTCGGGTTTAACCCATACCTTCCCCGCCATCGGGAAAGAATTTATGCCTTCGCTCAACGAAGGAAGTTTTCTGCTGATGCCTACTTCCATGCCCCATTCGGGTTTTGAATACAACCGCAAAGTGCTGGGGCAACTGGATATGTTGCTTACCAATATCCCGGAAGTTGAACTTACCGTAGGGAAACTGGGAAGAGCCGAATCAGCGCTCGACCCGGCACCCATCTCTATGTACGAAAACGTTATCAATTACCGGCCTCAATACATGCTCAACGAAAAAGGGCACCGGGTAAGATTTAAAGTGGATAAAAACGACCGGTTTATATTAAACAACGGTGATACACTATCCAATACGGAAGCTTTACAGCGGGGTGTAACACTGGCGCAATTAATACCTGACAACAAAGGCAACTATTACCGCAACTGGCGGCAGGAAATCAAATCGCCCGATGATATTTGGGATGAAATTATAAAAGTAGCGAAGATTCCGGGCGTAACTTCTGCTCCGAAACTGCAACCCATCGAAACCCGCCTGGTGATGCTGCAAACAGGTATGCGTGCCCCCATGGGCATCAAAGTGTATGGCCCTGACCTGCCCACCATCGAAGATTTTGGGATGCAACTGGAAGAGGTATTGAAAGAAGTGCCTTCGGTGAAAGCCGAGGCAGTATTTGCCGACCGCATCGTTGGGAAACCCTACCTGCATCTGAACATCGATCGCGACGAAATTTCGCGGTATGGATTGAATGTGGAAGATGTGCAACAAACCATCGAAACGGCCATTGGCGGGATGAAAATTACTTCTACCGTCGAAGGTCGCGAACGATTCCCGGTGCGGGTGCGCTACCCGCGCGAACTGCGCGACGATCCCGAGGCGCTGGGTAAAATATTGATACCTACACCTACCGGCGCGCAAATTCCTATCTCTCAAATTGTCGATTTTGAATACGTCAGAGGACCACAGGCCATCAAAAGTGAGGAGACTTTTTTGGTGGGTTATGTTTTGTTCGACAAGCGGGAAGGTTTTTCAGAAGTAACGGTGGTGGATGATGCGCGGGTTGCCATACAGGCCCGTATCGCTTCCGGCGATTTGAGCGTGCCGGCCGGCGTGAGTTACAAATTCTCGGGCAGTTACGAAAACCAGGTGCGGGCCGAAAAACGTCTCTCCATCATTGTACCGTTGGTTTTGGTTATCGTGTTTCTGATTCTCTACTTTCAGTTTAAATCCGTCACCACTTCGCTGATGGTCTTCTCGGGCATCGCCATGGCTTTCAGCGGTGGTTTTATGATGATCTGGCTCTACGGCCAGGGCTGGTTTGTCGATTTCTCCATCTTTGGCACCAACATGCGGGAGCTGTTTCAGATGCACACCATCAATCTGAGTGTGGCCGTTTGGGTAGGCTTTATCGCCCTCTTTGGCATTGCTACCGACGACGGTGTTTTAATGGCCACTTACCTCGACCAGAGTTACGCGCGCAACAAAACCGACAACCTGAAAGGAATACGGGCGGCTGTAGTAGAAGCGGGCTATCGCAGAATCAGGCCTGCGGCCATGACCTCGGCAACAACCATCATCGCGCTGCTGCCCATCCTTACCTCTACCGGACGGGGCGCTGATATTATGATACCCATGGCCATCCCGGCTTTTGGAGGGATGATTTTTGCGGCGGTTACCTATTTTATCGTACCGGTGCTGTATAGTATGAGGGAAGAGGGGAAGATTGGGAAGGGAAAATAAGAGAAATACAATGGAAATAATTTGATAATAAGTTGAAAAATGGAGATCCCAATCATCAGGTTGATTTTATTTAACTTAAGAAGTAAGAGAAATACAATGGAAATAATTTGATAATAAGTTG
>Ga0265293_10002145_pt1 | contig 40763 bp, 28 predicted proteins | sample Munlanlewell138R_FD_192505 | JGI IMG/M metagenome (GOLD analysis project Ga0265293, IMG submission 192505) | Leachate microbial communities from a municipal landfill in Southern Ontario, Canada - Leachate well 138R | ecosystem: Engineered > Solid waste > Landfill > Unclassified | place: Canada...
GTGGGTGGACCGATGACAAAGATGCTTTGATAACAAGTAAATTACCGTTGCTAATTTTTGGTGACCATACTTGCGTTTTAAAGATTATTGATAAACCATTTGCTCAAGGTGCTGATGGAATAAAAATTTTGTTGCCAGATATAAGCATTGAGCCGGCTTTTCTATATCAATTTCTTTTATTTGATCCAATAAAATCTAATAGCTATAAAAGACATTTTGCTGATTTAAAAGAAAAACACGTATTATTTCCAAAAAAAGAAACTGGAGAACAACAAAAAATAGCTGATTGCCTTTCTGCCTTGGACACGCTCATAACTGCACAAGCAGAGAAAATTGAAGCTCTGAAAGCCCATAAGAAAGGCTTAATGCAAGGGCTGTTTCCTTCTATTAAGGAGGTTAGCGAATGAGCATAAACGTTCCAACTAAGTTTACCAAAGACGAATTTAGTAAACTCACTAATAAAAAACTCAATAAAGATGAATTGCAACAACACAAAAGATTATTTTTAGATAATTATAAAAAGCCAAAAGGAACTACGGAATATACGCTGAAAGATGATGTTTCACCAGAAGTGCTTAAAAAGTTGGATTTCGTACTCAAAAGAGTTGATGATAAGCATTTCGATTCATTGAAAGAGATAGCTGAATACTTTAGAATGTTGCTTGATGAAAAAAAGTATATTGTACTCTTTGCTTACAATGGTACAGGAAAAACAAGACTATCGGTAGAATTTAAATCATTGGGGCAACAATTAAATGAAGAAACGGGAGTGAAAACCGCCGACACGTTATACTATAATGCATTTACTGAAGATTTGTTTCATTGGGACAATGATCTTGAAAATGATACAGAAAGACGATTAATGTTAAATAGCAACTCTCGATTTTTTGCAGGTTTACAGGAGCTTGAAATGGAGAGTAGGATTAGTCCATTGCTCCAAAGGTATGCCAATTTTGATTTCTCTATTAATTATGAAAACTATGCAATTAGTTTTTATAGAACAGATGTAAACAATGGTGAAACCGAACCAGTTACAAATATTAAAATATCTCGTGGTGAAGAAAATATATTTATTTGGTGTTTCTTTTTGGCGATCGTCCAATTGGTGGTGGATAAAGTTGAAGTATATAAATGGGTTAAATACATTTATGTTGATGACCCGATTTCTTCTTTAGATGACAACAATGTCATTGCAGTTGCAAGTCACTTAGCGCAGATGATGAGCGGAAATGATATAAAAGTTATTGTTTCATCACATCATGCTTTGTTTTTTAACGTACTTTGTAATGAAATAAATAAGACTGAGCAATTATTTTTGCAAAAGCGCAGCGCAGATAATACATATATTTTGAAGGATACAACTAAGACACCATTTTTTCATCATGTTGCATTATTAAAAGAGTTAAAAAGAGCATCTGATACAGGAGAATTGTATACCTATCATTTTAATATCTTGAGGAACATTCTAGAGAAAACTGCCTCTTTTCATGGCTACTCACACTTTTCATCTTGCATACGAAAAGGTGAAGATGACGATAATCCAGTTTACACAAGAATAGTGAACCTTTTAAGTCACGGCAATTATTCTTTATTCGACCCTAAAGAAATGGTTGATGAAAACAAAGACCATTTCAGAACTATATTAAGAAATTTCTTAGAAGATTATAATTTCAACAAAAAATTGTTTGAAGATAATCAAGATTAGGAGGACTAGATATGAATGATTCACAACACAATAAACTAGGACTAACACTTTGGGATATTGCTAATAAATTGCGTGGAGCAATGAATGCTGATGACTTCCGTGACTATATGCTGTCATTTATTTTTCTTCGGTATCTTTCTGACAATTACGAAGAGTTTGCAAAGAAAGAGCTGGGAAAAGAATATGTGCAGTGTGAAAAAGAGATAGCAGTTGCTGGAACTAACGAAACGCAAGACGAGGTTATCAGCGGATTTAAAAAGCGAATATCCGATTATGTTAAAGCGTTGCCTGTAAATACATTGCCTGTAAAAGAAGGCGAAAGTGATAAAGAGATAATAGAAAAAGCAAGACAAAGGCTTATAGATGAATATGAAAATATGCTTAAAAGCCGCAAATTAACACCTCTAATTATCTGGTATATCGAAAATTTAGACCAAATCCCTGATTTTGAAAAGCAAATGCGCCGCAAACATCATTTTGTAATTAAGCCACATTATTTATGGAGTAATATTTATGAGTTGGCACGCACGCAAAGCGATGATCTATTAAAAACTTTGCAATCCGGTTTTAAATATATTGAAAATGAATCTTTTGACAGTGCATTCAGGGGGTTGTTTTCTGAAGTTAATTTAGATTCCGAAAAGCTCGGGAAAAACTATCTTACAAGAAACACATTGCTATGCTCAATTATTACGGAAATAGCCAAGGGTTTGTCAGAATTCACAAATGAAGTTGATCTGCTTGGTAACGCTTACGAATTTTTGATTGGTAAGTTTGCAGCAGGTTCTGGTAAGAAAGCAGGAGAATTTTATACACCGCAGCAAATTTCCACGATATTGTCTAAAATTGTGATTCTTGACAGCCAAGACCCCAGCAAAGGTAAAAAACCGAAAATCAGAAATTTGTTAGATTTTGCTTGTGGCTCTGGGTCACTTTTAATCAATGTAAAGCAACAGCTGGAGCCAAACAGCATAGGGCAAATATATGGACAAGAGAAAAACATTACAACATATAACCTTGCTCGTATGAATATGTTGCTCCATGGGTTTAAGGACACTGAGTTTCAAATATTTCATGGTGACTCTTTATTGAACGACTGGGATATTTTAAGTGAAATGAACCCAGCAAAGAAACTTGAATGCGATGCAGTTGTTGCCAATCCCCCATTCAGCTATCGCTGGGAGCCTACCGATGACCTTGAAGATGATTTTCGTTTTAGCAACTACGGACTAGCGCCAAAATCAGCGGCGGATTTTGCCTTTTTGCTTCATGGATTTCACTATCTAAGTGAGGATGGTACGATGGCTATCATATTACCTCATGGTGTTTTATTCCGCGGAGGTATAGAGCAAAAAATAAGGAAGAAATTACTTGAAAAAGGGAATATTGACGCGGTTATAGGATTACCCGCCAACTTGTTTTTTTCTACAGGTATTCCTGTTTGTATTCTAATTTTAAAGAAATGCAAACTAACTGAGGATGTATTATTTATCAATGCAAGCGAATATTTTGAAAAAGAGAAACGGCAAAATGTCCTTTTACCTGAACATATCGATAAAATAGTCGATACATATCAATTCCGCAAACAAGAAGACAGATATTCACGCATTGTATCTTTATCTGAAATTGAGAAAAATGATTTTAATTTGAATATATCAAGGTATGTTAGCACGGCAGAAGAAGAGGCGATGGTGGATCTAGCTGATGTTAAGAAAGATTTAGATGGTATTGAAATTGATATAAATGAAGCTAAGGTGAAACACAATCAATTTTTAAGAGAGTTAGGCTTGCCAGAGCTGAAGTAAAGCCAATAAACCTCATCATAACCTCAAAGGCAAAGCATATCAGAGGTATTTTGATTCCTTCGCGAATTCAAACAGACTTTTCTTGGTCGAAATTCGTCGAAACAACCGAATAGTGGACATGGGTGCAGAAGCCCAAGCCTGACAAGCCGAATAGTGTTATTATATCAACGCAGACGTGATTTGCCATTAAAACCCTCGACCAATGGTTAGCTTGGCCGAGAGAATATTAGATTGATGAAACCCTTACAGAGTTGTAAGGGTTTCATTTTGTTTTAGAATTAACAATATCGAACCGTATAAAGGAATCAGTCAATATAGATAAACAGATAGAAAATATTATTGAAGCAATCTCTCAAGGGTACGCTCAAGAGGTAATGAAAGATCGATTAACAAAGCTAAGCGAACAAAAAGAAAGAATATCCCATTCTATCAATGAAATAAGCACAAACACTGATGAAGTAAATTTAGATGAAGAGAAGATCCGAAGTCTATTCGCTATTTTTAAGGAATGTAAATGTTATTTTAATAGTGGACCATTATTCACTTGACATTAACAGACGTTCTCTCAATTTATGATATACTAATATTTGTAATTATGCGCTCAGGAGGTGCGGTATGACAATCAGCTATAACAAGTTGTGGAAGTTGCTCATCGATAGAAGGATGAAAAAGAAGGATTTGCAGAAAGCGTCCGGCATCAGTTCATCTACGGTTGCAAAGCTCGATCGAAACGAGAACGTCAATACCGAGATACTTCAAAAAAATATGTATTGCGCTACACTGTGACATCAGTGAAATCATGGAGATGGAAGATGAAACAAATCGTGAAAAAGGAAATAGAAAATTACACTTACAATCCCGACTTGAAAATGATAGTCAAGACTAGTTAGTTTGACATCAAGCTTGGTGAGTATATGTCAGACGAGGAGCTCGAGCAGAGGGATTGATTTTAGAAATGAGAGTTTAACTATGGATATAAATACAGAAGCAATTAATTTAAACACGAAATCGTCAATGATACAGATTGTTATAGCTGTTTGCGGTGTATTTGTTGCCGTGTTTGGTCTGTCGATGTTTAATCAATATTTACTGATGTCATTCCCTTTGCCATTGCGTATGGTTCTTATGATTGTCACGCAATGGTTACTTTTCCTCGTTCCAGCGATATTAATGATTATGAACAAAGAAAAGATCAGCAGTATCGGCTTCAAAAAAGAAAAAATTCTGTCGCAAATAGGTATTGGTGTATTACTTGCTTTAGCTATGTCATTAGTGTTGACTGTTCTCCCCATCATGCTTGGCTTTAAAGATATGGTTGGAAACACAACTTACACGCAGACATATCAATTCGTTTATCAATTTATATATGCAATATTGGGAGTTGCTCTTGCTGAAGAATTGGTCTTTCGAGGTTACATATTCCACAAATTATTGGCAATCAAAAACTCTAAGTGGTTTGCTATCATTATATCATCTTTGCTGTTTGGGTTGTTTCATATATTCAACGGAAATATTATTCAGATTTTTATGACGGCATTTATTGGATTTCTCTACTGTATATTTAGAGAGAAAATTAAAGGTTGTACCCTGCTTTCGCTGATTATTGCCCATGGTGTGTACGATGCCATGATTGTATTATGGGTTTCCATATTATGATGAACAAAATAGTATTTTCACGAACAGACAGGACGTGTAAGCCTAAAACGACTATAAACTTATTAAGAGGTATTTATGGCATTTTATAATTATATCTTATTTGTTGTGCTGATTCTTTTGACTAGTTTTCTGTTTATATCAGCAAAGCAAAAGCTAATGGGAAAAAGGTTGGTTAAGAAAAACGGTAAAGATTGTTACAATCACTGCCATTGTTTTCATAGTATTTGCAGTAGTGTTGTTTCCCAATTTAAACAGCATCAAAACTACAGGTGAATATTCTTATGCTTCATCTGTGTTGGAATTGACAGACATATCACGCATAGAAAATCATAAAAGTGATGGCAGCCCTCGTAAATTATCTTTGCTGGTATATTACCCGGATGTGAGCAAAATTGAAAACAACACCTGTCCATTGATTGTTTTTTACCACGGCGGTATTTCAACAAAAACAAGCAATCTTTCATTATATAAAGAACTTGCAAGTCACGGTTATGTAGTCGTCAGCATCGAGCATACCTATCACGCGCTCAGCACAGAAATTGAAGGAAAGAAAATATACATAGATTCGAGTTATATGAAAGAGTTAAATGCGGAGGATTCTCATTCAGACATAGAAAATTCTTATAAGTGTTTTCAAAAATGGATGAAGCTTCGTAGCGATGATATTAATTTTGTGATTGATACCTTCATGGAAACTTAACTTCTATTTGAACAATAAACGTGTGTTTGCACCAGAATAAAATATGAGCAACAAGTAAAGAGGAGCGAAAGCAAGAATGAAATTATTGCTGAATCTTGTCCGCAAGGATTTTATGAAAAACAAGGTTATCACAACCGTTTTGACGGTGTTTCTGATCATTTCAGCCCTTTTTATGGCTGGCGGATTAAGGATAGCAGGCACGATGATATCTTCGATGAACGGGTTAAATGAACTTGCTGTTATGACCGAATATCTTCAGATGCATAAGGGAACATATGACGAGGATGCGTTTGAGCACTTTGTAGAAACCCATGATTATATTAAAGCTTCAATGGTAGTTGATATGTTAAATATCAGAAATGCAAATATTACATATCAAGGTGAAACGTTAGAAAAGTACTTGATGGATAACGGGTTCGTTGTTCAAAATGAAGAATTTGATTTTCTCCTAAATATGGACAATGAAATCGCAGTTGTTAGGGACGGGGAAATCGGAGTTCCTGTTTATTATGCGCAGGAGCTTGGCGTTGGGGTTGGAGATGTCATTACGTTGCATGAGGGTGATTATAGTAAGAAGCTTACCGTATCAACAATCATCCGCGATTCATCTATGAATCCGGCGCTCACATCTTCAAAGCGTTTTTTAATCAGTCTATCAGATCTTGAGGAAATAAGTCTTCACACAGGGGAATGGGAATACTTGTTTGAATTCCTGTTGGAGGATGGTGCGACTGCGGCTGTTTTGGAAAAGGACTATATGGATGCGGGCATGCCTTCTAACGGCGTTGCGTTGACAGGCAGCGCCCTTACCATGCTGAATACTCTATCCTATGGTGTGGTAGCATTCATTATAATCGCAATCAGTATCATTTTGATAATGATTGCAGTTCTATGTTTATCTTATATTATTCGAGCGACCATGGCAGAGGAGAATTACACCATCGGAGAGATGAAAGCTATTGGATTTCCGCAAAAAACAATTAAGAAGTTATATCAGGTGAAATACTTAATGCTTGTATTGGTAGCGGGAGTGCTAGGTTATCTGCTCTCCATACCGTTCGGAGACTTCTTTTCGTCCTCAATTGTGATGTACTGCGGATATGGTACCAGCGAGTGGATGAAATGGATCTTCCCTTTTATCGGAGTAATCCTGCTCAGCCTGATTGTACTCCACAGATGCCGCAGAATCATCCACAAGAATTTGAAAAGTACTGTTGTGGAACTGATGCGTGGGGAAGAAAAGATCAAGAAAGAAGGTCACTATTCTTTACCTTCCGCAGGACTTAAACATCGTAATTTAACCATTGCACTTGGTGAACTTAGATGCAAGTGGAAGGAATACATAGTTATATTTTTCATATTTGCTGTTTCGTCATTTTTAATATTACTTCCGATGAATATGAAAAATACGGTTGAAAACCCGTCTTTCATGACTTATATGGGTGTAGGAGAAAGCGATATTCGTATTGACATTCAGTATAGCGAGAAACTTGCAGAACAAAAAGCTGCTGCCCTGTCCTTCTTGGAGAATGATTCAGAAATCACAAAATATGCAATTTATCAGAATGGGTATGTTCAATTTGTGAATGCAGATGGAGACTTTGAATACCTTCGTGTGGAGAACGGTGATCAATCCGTTTTTCCATTAGAGTATCTTGAGGGAAGCGCACCGGATGACGGCAAGAAAATTGCGCTCTCTTATCTGATTGCTTCAGAATCAGGTAAAAAAGTCGGTGATTCACTGATGGTCACATATCAAGGTGAAGAGCTTTTGTTTACTGTCAGTGGTATTTATCAGGATATTACTTATGGTGGCAAGACTGCCAAAGCGGCCATTGATTTTGACGAAAATGACGTGGAAGTTTATATCATTTATTTAGAAGTCAGAGACGGTGTCACTGTTTCAGAAAAGACGAATGAACTCCGAAGTATTTTAACAGACAGTAAAATAACTCCGATCAACGAGTTCGTTTCCCAGACGCTTGGCGGTATCATGGATAACCTGGGTTTAGTGGAACGCGCAGCCATCATGATTTCATTTCTGTTGATTATGATGATTACCGTGATGTTTTTGCAACTTATCACAGCACGGGAACATAGTGAAATCGCAATCAAGAAAGCAATTGGCTTTACGAATAAAGACATCAGGATACAGTTAGGTATAAGGATTCTTATAATTCAATTTGTGGCAATCATTGTCGGAACAATCCTTTCGAACTATTTGGGAGAAGCAATTTTTGGATTGATGCTTTCTTCTATGGGTGCATCAAAGATAATAATGTTAGTGGAACCGGTTACGGCCTATCTGCTTTACCCCGTTGCCCAGTTGCTCATGGTCCTCATTACCGTAATTGTGGGAACTAAAGTTGTCAGAAACTATCATATCAGAAACCAAATAATGGAATAAGGAGCTAACTCATGATAAAAGTCGAACAGATCAGCAAGTCATTTAAAGACACCCAGGTGTTGCAAGGCATATCTTTTGAAATTAAAAAAGGTGATTTCGTTGCTGTGATGGGGCCATCAGGTTCCGGCAAATCAACGCTTCTCTACAGCATCAGCGGAATGGATAGTTTGAGTTCCGGCAATGTGTTTTTTGAGGGGATCAATATATCTGAAATGCCGGAGGATGAATTGTCCGAGTTCCGGCTAAATAAAATGGGGTTTGTATTTCAAAATGCGCATATGCTAAAGAATCTTTCTGTCTTTGATAATATCATCCTCCCCGGTCTTGTAGCAAAAAGAGAATCGGCAGATGACATCAGGAAGCGTGCATTAGAATTAATGAAGCGCATGGGAATCGAAGGAATCAAGGAGCATGATATTCGAGAGGTTTCCGGCGGTCAGTTGCAGCGAGCTTCTATTTGCCGTGCTATGATCAACAATCCTGAAATTTTGTTTTTGGATGAACCGACAGGAGCTTTGAATTCCAGTGCCACGGATCAAGTATTAAAAATTTTGGATGATTTGAACCGCGATGGAATGACCATAATGACCATTACCCACAATCCTCATGTAGCTACCCAGGCAAAGAAGGTAATCTATATCAAGGACGGACAGATTGCTGCCAGTAAGGAATTTCAGGCGGGTGCAGACCGCGTAGAGGAACTGGATGAATGGCTGAAAGGATTCTAATCAAAGGCAAACAAATGAATCATGCACTCACAAAATGCTAGTAAAGAATGGCTAGCGTTTTATAAAGGAGGCGTCACATGAAAAGAGTAATTATACGAGAATGTGGTGAATTTGAAATTCCTTGCCAATATATACTTGACTTAAGGTCAACAGCAGTAAAAGATTGTATCGGATGTTGGTCTTGCTGGCTTAAAACACCGGGAAGGTGCGTTCATAAGGATTTGGATGAGTTCTATACGGCGTATTTAGATGCGGATAAAGTGATTATTTTTTCAAAGGTGTCACTTGGGTTTGTTAGTGGTGATCTGAAAACACTTTTTGACCGTATGCTTCCGCTTTTTCTGCCCTATATAACATATAAAACCGGAGAGTCTATGCACGTGCCAAGATATGAAAAATATCCTGAAATAGAGGTTTATTATCAAGGCGATTTTCCATCAATAGAAGTTAAGAAAATCTATGAGGATTACATAAACAGAACATTTTATCAGTTTTATAGCAAATGTGAGATAGTAAAACCGATAAGTCAATTTTCTTTGGAGGAGGTATAAGATGAGAACCTTAGTTATTAACGGCTCCCCAAAGGGCAAGAACGGAAATACGGAAATATTTATTCAACAATTCATAGCGGGGATGAAAGTTCCCTGCGAGATATGTTATGTGGTCAATGAAGACAGATTGCAGCTTGCTACATATATAAAACAATTTGACACTGTTATTGTGGCAATGCCATTATATATTCATGCAATGCCCGGCATTGTGATGAAGTTAATCGAATGCATGGAGCCGGCGTCGGATGGCGGGAAAGTAATGGGTTTTATAGTGCAATCCGGATTTATGGAATCAGCACAGTCAAAATATCTTGAGCGATATTTATCTGTGCTTACAAAGCATCTAAATTATACTTACCTTGGAACTGTAATAAGAGGTGGATCTGCCGGATTATATATGATGCCGGTGCAGATGAATAAAAAGTTATTTAAGCAATTGCGTATGCTAGGTGAGCATTTTGAGTTAAACGGTTCTTTCCATAGAGGAATTACCATGGAATTGGCAACACCCAAAAAGCTATCAAAAGGCAAGAGCAGGATGTTGCAGTTTTCGCACAAGCTGGGTCTTGGAGATAATATGTTTTGGAATATGATGTTGAAGGAAAATAATGCCCTGGGAAGAAAGTTTGATAAGCCTTTTGGCAATGAAGATTTATCATGACAAACATAATACGCAAACATTACTTAACGTCCTTTTATATTATTACGCTTTTGTTTAGTATACTTCTGCTCACGTTGTCAGAACTGTGCTTGTTTCCTTTGCAATATAAACGAATCATCAATCCGATAACACTTTTTTCGGTTTTATTTTTTGTAACGGCAATATATGGATAATTGGTCTGGTTGTAATAAATTTATACTTTAAACTTATAACCGATTCCCTTGACGGTTTGAATAAGAACAGGATTCTTTGGATCTTGTTCTATTTTTTTTCTGATATTACTAATGTGAACCATAATTGTTCAATAATCTCCTAGGCTATTAGTATTCCAGAGCACCATTTCTTCTAAAATCATGTTTCATACAGAAAAAACGGTGTTTCATGCAGCGGACGGTTTCAGGCGCAAAATTTTTATAATAATTAACTATTATAGCAGAAATTTTGGATAGTTCGAAGATACTTGATATTTGTTGAAAAATAGCGAAAAACGTAAAAATTTTAATGGTTATAAAGGTATTTTATGGCTATATATAGAAATATATATTAAGTATAAATAAAATACGGAATGTTTTTTGATAGCACCACACGTTTAAGCGTTGGAGGGTGATACTTTGGGTAATGAACACGCAGATGTTAGCCAACAAGACTATCAGAAAAGTCAACTACTTCAAGATGAGGATGAATTAAGGCAATCTGGATTACATATTGACAAAGTAGGACATAATCCATTATTAGATGGTTCTATTTTTGAGCGAATTAATACAGTTAGAGGTCTTGTTAAATCAGTTAAACAAATGCGAAATGGCTCAGGGGATGAATTAGGGCAACAACCATTAGCAAAGCAGGTCGGCAATGCTCTAGTAAGTGGAGCTAAGGGAGTTATGTCGGAAGCTATTTCAGCGCCAGATCAAAATATGTATGGACGGAATAAATATAATGATAAGGCACAATCGGACATGAGCTTTATCGATAAAGTGAGCGACGTTGGTCGATCCTTTGGTGCGCTTTTTGGAAGTAGAGACAGATATGCTAGACCATCAGGGAGTGGGCCGACAGCAGAGCAACGGGAACAGCTATCGGCACGTGGACATTTTGCTCGTAGTATGGAGATTACACGTTCGCAATTTTTAGATACTGGTGAACAATATAAGGGTTTTAAGGGATTTTTCAGAAAAACCTGGACGGGCATGAAGTCGTTGGTAGGCTCTGATATCAAAGAGAATCGTCAAAATTACGAGTTCAATAATTATTTGATGCTAAGTGATGTCGTATTAGAGCAAGTTAAAGAGGGCGAAAATCGTAGATTTAAAGTTAACGCAGTTGATACGGCAGTTTTTATACATTTGAACAAATTTAATTTAACAAGAGGCTTTACGATAAAGCATGATAGCTGGAAGTTTAAGAAATTTGAGTATATATATAATATTTCTGAAGACCAGGTAGAAAGACGTGCAGCAACTATTTATGATACTGCTGCTAGCTTAGGGAATTTAGAGCTTGAGCTAAAGGATCCGACGATTGTTTTTGATCCAGTAGGGCCAGGGACAATGGGGATAGAGATAGCAGAAACAAATCTACAAATAAATTTAGACAGTGAATCAATCTCTGATATAAAAGGGTCAATGAAAGGACTGGAGATTAATCCTTCGGGATTAAAGTGGGAGAGTGCCTCAGCGAGCATCGGTGCAATGACAATAGCGGATGTTCTTTCTTTCTCTAGTGTAAATCTCAATTTTGACAACAAAGAAGAAGACCTTGATATTCAATTTGCGATAAGCAAGGGAGTGGCGAAGCTTGGCTTAGGCAAGTATGGTGGTAAAGATATTGACATAAGTATAGATGATACGGTCATTCAAAAGAGAAGTGAAGGATGGCGTCTAAAAATAGATAGCGGTGAGATAACAACAGGTTCGGGAGTTTTAGGTGATATTAGCTTCCAAAGCTTGGATGTCGATTTTGAACAAGAACAAGTCGAGGTTGGGAAGATTGGATTTACATTAGATTTAAGTGAGTCTAATTTACCGAAAATGAAGATTTCAGGTTCGGCTACGGATGTTTATTGGTCAGAGGGTGATATGGATTTTGGCAGTGCAACAGGTGCTTTGCAAGGGCAAACATCATTTGCAGGCTTTACATTAACTAGCGGAGCCGCAGTTACCTTGATTAAAAATCCTGATCAAAAACGGATAATCATTGTGGAATCAGGCTTAGAGCTACAAGGTGGCAGTATCAGTGGTGGTTTGAAGAACGCTCGTTTGACCTTAACTGAGTTATCCGACGGTGATTGGGATTACGAGGTAGGAGGAACTGATAAAGGAGAGTTAGAGGCAGTAGCGAGCTTAGCGCATGATAGCTTCGGTTTACAAGTGAAGGCACAGGGAATACAGCTAGCAAGTAAAAAAGATCTGCTAACTAAAGATAGAAAGACGACAGCATCAATCAATAAGCTTGCAACGACTATGGAATTGCTAGGGACTAAGACAACTGGAGAATTCGTTGGAATTACTAATGATAACGGCGCCTGGTCGTATGAACGAATTAACTTCATATTAGATAAAGGACATATTGGTGAGTATCTATCGTTGAAGGATAGTACATCGTTCTCAATTATTCAAGAAAATAGTAAGCAAATAGCGACTGGTGAGCAAGTAGATCCTAAGTATAGATATGAGTTTAATCTTGGGAAAGCCGAGATTCGTCTAGGACCAGTAGCCTTTGATCTGAGTGGTAACAATGTAAGCGTAGAGCAGCTAGATGTGGTTATGAATGAAGAAGCTGGAGCAGTTGCCCTGCCGAAGGGCTGGCTATTCACAGTAGATAATGTAGATGCAAATCTATCTGAGAATGACGAGACAAAGGTATTAACTGATTTGGGCGCTAGACTTAAGATGAATAAGTTAGTGATTAATACGCAAACAGATAGTGGTTCACTAAATGAGTTGTATTTCAATGGGATGTTTTTTGGCAATGGATTTCAAGGTTCTGTGCAAAAGCTGACATGGAACCAAAATGACTACGATATAGGTAAATGGCAAGCTGGTCTTGATGAAATTAAACTGGGATCGTTAATTTCCCTTAGTAGTGCAAAATTTTTCATGGCTAGAGAACAAGGGAAAGTTATTAGGAAATTGACCCTAGATAGAGGCGAATTTAGAATACCACCTACAGGAGATTTCCATATTGATGGCAATGCAAACGGGCTAGAATGGTTATTTGATGAGAAAAAGTTTACTGCTAATGAGGCGGGATTAGGAATTGCGGTCGGAGATAACAAGGTAAGTGCAAAAATAAAAGATGTTTTGATTAGTGAACAGGATGGTTTTAATTTTTCTGATGTGATTGTTACAACAAGTCAACTTTCATTGTTTGACGACAATCTCAGGCTGTCTAACCTATCTTTAGGATTGCATAAGGATAAATCGTCAATTAAAACGGCGTCTATTGGCGGCGATGTAACTGTAGGGGAAAATCTGAAAGTCTTTAAAATTATTGCAGGGAAAGCAGAGCTTACTAACAATTTACAAACAGGCGAATTTGCGGGCGCTATAAAATCATTGAAGGTTGATTTTTCAGGATTTGCAGCCGAAGCGAACAATGTGTCATTTACTGAGAGTGCCTTTGTTTGCACATTTGATAAGAAACCGGAATTTGATGAAAGTTTTTCGATGATGTCGCTATTTAATCCGATAGATGTAGGCTTATTTAGCATGAGGAAGCTGTTTGGCAGCTCTGCAGCTAGGATAATACCTGACAAAATTAGTTATTCGAAGGAAACAGGTTTTAAATTTGAAAAGCTACCGAATGAGAAGGCGCAAGGTGAGCAAGTAAAATTACCATTTTTCAAAGGCTATATCAATGCATCCAACCCTGAAGACAGTACCCTGCAATTGAACAGCATATTCCCTAATTCCTTTAAGGACGGTAATCAGAGTGAAGCAGAAACATCAGTGGCCAATTTAACGCCATTTGGTGTGTTACCTCTATTCTCAGTCGGGCTTTTTAGCATCTTTATCAATATTAACTTAGGAACTGGGTTTGCTGTTAAGAGCGATATCTTTAAGCCGAAGCTGAAGGATACAAACGGGAATCCTAAATTGAAATTTGATGGGGATATCAAGCTATCAGCCTGTGGTGCTGCTGACATTGCATTGAGTGCTGCTGCTGGAGCTGGAATCAGTGTTGCTGCTGAAGCGTTTTTTAGAGGTAGTGTATTCAGTCATACAGAGACTAATAAAATAAATGTCACCATGGAGAAAGAGGGAAAAGACGGTAAATTTAAGTTTGTCGGAGCTGAAAGCGGTCTGAAACTCGATATTAACGGCGCTTTACTTGCTACAATTGGGATGCGATTACGAGCTAGTATTTTTGGCAAATCAATAGGCAAAAAAGAGCTGAAGTTTGTGCAAAAAGAGCTAGGACAATTACAAGGATCATATCGGTTCCGTTTTGGCATGAATAATGGTCAAGAGCTAACGGACACTGATAATGAAGGAAGTAGCCCAGATAAGTATATCACTACTATTACTAAGCTCAATTATACTGAGAGAAAAGATATTGATGGGTTGAAAAAGGATCTGGAAGATTCTAAACAAAGTTATCAAGATGCTCTACAAGAGGCAGATAATATATTGGTGTTAGAGTCGGAAAAAGATTTAAAGGCCTTTAAATTAACTGAATCTGGTGATTTAGTTGAGACCACAGAACAGCAGACTGGGGAGAAGTTAAATGCTGAAGAGCAACCAGATCAAAAGGCACCAAGAAAAAGCCTAGTAGTTGCAGCGCGCAAAGCACAAAGGGTACTTGATAAGCAAATCACAGGTAACCGCAATAATGCTTATATGGTAGTGCAAGAGTTTGCAAAATTTTCATCACAAAAAGCTGACAAAATTGATAAGTTTCGGAAGATGGTTTTTAAACATGAATACAGAATCCGTAATGAACGTTTATTTCAAGAGGGCTTAAGAAACTGGAATCCTAAGGAATCAATCATACCTACATATAAATTCTATGATACAAGCAAACTAGGGCAATTCAAATTTTATGTCGAGCAGGCACAGATTATCTTTAATACAGTTAGAGATTTAAAGAGAACATACGATAATAAACGATTTTTAGAGATTATCGGTCATATTAAAACTCTTAACACCAGTGTTAAAAATATAATGGACACCGAAAAGATGCCTGAAAGAGAAGTGAAAGCGGGAAATAGAGACGATGAGCTTAGGTTTTATCGAACTATTTTGCCGCAAGTAGGCAACTTTGCAGTCCGTAAGACCAGAGATTCGTCGGTAGAAAAGAAATATGCTGAGCATGCAACAGAGAAAGTGAGTCAAGAAGGAGATAAAATAGTTAAAGATAAAAAGGAAGGCATAATTTTAACACAAGCTAATAGGGAGAGTTTTCAGAAAGACTTAAGTGCAAGACTTCGCGAAAAAGCAGTATTAAAAGACCCGCTTCGCCTAGCGCGTAATGTGGCATACTTACAAATTTTGGGGCAAAGGGGTTATATTTCACAAACAGCTGAAAGTGAAGTTGGCGAAGAATTATTAAATAATCATATAAATTTACAGACTATGACTGTAAAAAAGCTCAGCATAGAAAAGGGTTCAAAGAAATTAGAGGGACATCAGCAAAGAATTCGCGAAGATGAAGCAAGTAAAGAGCAGGACTTTTTCTTTTCTGGAACGACATTAATGACTTTATACTCAGATCATGCCGTAGAAATGGCGCGTAAAGAGGCAGCAAAGGATGTCAACGAAATGTTAATAAGATTAACTGCAGATAAAGCGAATGCTTTTGATAGTAATAGTGAGTTAGCTAGTTTACTAGAACCTTTAACCTCTGAAAAGGCTAGTGGACAGAAGAAACAAACAGAAGAGAAAGCAAATGTAATCAAAGAAATGCTAGTGCATAAATATGTTCGTAAGCATACGCAAAGCAGGATTGACTTTTATACACAAAAGCTAGATAAGATTCAAATTGATGTTAAGAGTTACGAAGATACGACAAAAGAGCTAGATGAACGTTATGAAGCACTTTCTAGTAGGAATACAAAGCTTACAGCAATGATTGCTAATCAGAATGAGTTGATTACTGGTAGCCAAGCAGTTATCGGTAGTTGGGATCAGATTAAGACAGGTCTTGCCGCTGATTTACCGTCTGTTTCTAAGGTTAAGATAGGTAGACACGAAGCGGAAACAAAAACTCAGAAAGAAATAATTAACAATACCATACAAGATTTAGAGACTGCATACAATGAAATGGAAAAGGCAGAAGAGAGTCAAGAGGCCGAATAAGAAGATTATAGTAATATGGGTATTTCATCAGTGAAGGAGTGATCTACAGTGATTACGCAAACAATGAAGCAGTTTTTGGAACAGAAAGAAATTCAGTACATGGAAGCAGATGAGTTACTAAGAATTGACGTAGAAGGTGAACGCAGTAATTGGCAGGTGTTTTTCAGACCTGTAGACGAAGAAAAATTACTTGTCATCTATTCTTTATTTCACTATAAGGCTCCTGCCGAAAAGCTTAAAGAGGTGGCGTTGCTACTGTCAGAGATTAATTACGGTCTGAAGATTGGTAATTTTGAAATTAACCTAGAGAATGGAGAAATTCACTTTAAAACATATTTAGACATCGTTGATGATAATTTACCGCAGCTTTGGATTGAACGATCAATCAGTATCAATGTAACTACCATGGAGCACTTTGCTCCGCGAATAGTTAAGGCAGTCATTGATTGACAGAATGCTATATTACTAGATTTAAAGTAGAAGTAAGATGAGAAATGTTTGAAGCAAGATGAGAAATCTTGATTAGGTGGTGATGCCGTTGCGCGAGTATGAATCGCGTCAAAAACTATATAAGCAATCATACGAGAGGGAATTTGAAGTTGAGCCGTTTTTATTACAAAAGACGATTCAAAACAGAGTTCAAAGCTTGCTGATAGAAAAATCCGATGAGGAGCAGCTTGATGAATTGACCACGCCGATTAAGGAAAGTTATATCCAACAACAGGAGGACAATGGGCAGACTGAAATATTGCAGAAATTAGTCATGGCTACAGGTCAAGTTCAAGTTAATTATCAGCAAGAAGATGATCAAATGGTTCTTGTTACAACAGAACGGCGTGAAGACAACAAAAAAGAGCCACTTAGAAATGAACAAAAGCAAGTTATACGGGAGCAAGCCGGGAATAAGTTAGTGCAATCAATGACAGCCTATGCTCACAATTGGCAAGATGGAGCAGTAGAAATTACTAACCCTGCCCACAAGGGAGGTAAGAAAGCAGTTGATGTCATCAAACATATGGCAAAAAACGAGGAGCTTGTGGGGAACCTTCGGGAAGTACTTCCGTTTCTTGAACATAAGAAGATAGAGTGTGAGAGAGATGCGTGGAAGGAATTACGTAATCCCATTAAGGAATTAAAGAAACATCAGAAGAGTGAAGACAATGCAAATGGGAATCAGCTACAGAACATAGTAGAACAAAATATTACCAATAAAAACATAACTATTGAACAAATGAAAGCTAAAGAACGAGAATTATCCAAAAAGCTTGAACAAGGCATACGTACAATGAGAACTGAGAAACTAGAACCTACTCGCGATGATTTCTTTGATTTACTACTAAATGCTAGAAAAAGAAGAAAAGAAGAAGAGGAGGAGATACCGGAAGCACAAAACGATACTATTATTGATGGGCAAGAAGATAAGGAAAACTTAGTTGACTAATAAGAGAGCGAAGGAAGGAGAGTAAACGATGGCAGAGTATCTTTCACCAGGTGTGTATGTAGAAGAGTTTGATAGTGGCGCAGTACCAATGGAAGGTGTAAGTACAAGCACGACAGGCTTTATTGGTTTAGCAGAAAGGGGACCAGTTGGCGGGTTGCCAGTTCTTGTGACAAACTTCAGTGAGTTTACTAGAAAGTTTGGGGGGTTTTTGTCTGAGAGCCAATTCGGCAGCAATCGTTATTTAGGATATGCAGTCTATCATTATTTTGTAAATGGTGGAGCACGCTGTTTTATTTCTAGAGTTGCTCCTGCAGATGCGAAGGTTGCAGAATATAGCGCGACAGGTAACGTTAATATGACTGTTAAAGCTAAGGATCCAGGTGCTTGGGGAAATAAAATCAATATTTCTTTCGCGCCATCTAGTAAAGCCAAGACCCAAGTTTTAGAGATTATCAGTGTAACGGGTGGCGGTAATAAATATAGAGTAAAAAGTAGTGCTGGCATTAATGTTGGTGATGTAGTGGAGTTTACAGATGGGGAAAATACAGTTTATAACGTAGTTTCTGTGGTTGAGGAGAAGTTATTGCAGTTTGTTGATGATTTTGCTGTTGATGTGGTTGACACGCAATTATTACCAAGCAAAGTTATCTGCACTTGCGAAATGAATGTCGAAGTGAAATATCTTGATGTGGTTGAGGGCTTCGATAATGTTTCCTTTAATGTGTCTGCACCGAACTACATAATCAATGTCATGTCTAAATCCGAATTGGTTGATATTGAGGTGAGTGTAGCTGAGAATACATCAACACCATACAGCTTGTTAGCAAATGAAGATGCTGGGGTTCATACTATTAATTTAAGTGGTGGAAGTGACGGTACTAACGAGCAAGTAGATAGTGGAGTGTTCATGGGTACTGATAATGGGCCAGGTAATCGTACCGGGATACAAGCGTTTGTTGATAATACGGAAGTTAGCATTATGGCGGTCCCTGGAATTACAGAGCCTAATGTACAGCTAAGCCTTGTAGCGCATTGTGAAAATCTAGGTAGCCGTTTTGCAATTTTAGATGTACCACAAGATAAGAAGACTACTACAGACGTATTGATGCATAAGGATATGATTGATACCCAGTATGCAGCGCTTTATCATCCGTGGATTATATCTTTTGATTCGTTGGCAAAAAAGAATGCTAGCATGCCTCCATCAGGTGCGATGGCAGGAGTGTTTGCTCGTACTGACCAGGCTCGTGGGGTTCATAAGGCTCCTGCGAATGAAACTGTACGCGGTTGTGTTGGACTTGATTGTCAATATAATGCGGCAGAGCAAGGTATTCTTAATCCTAAGGGAGTTAACCTGATCCGTTCATTCCAAGGTCAAGGTATTCGTGTTTGGGGAGCACGTACTTGCTCATCAAATAAACTATGGAAATATATTAACGTTCGCAGACTGTTTATCTTCTTGGAAGAGTCAATTAAAGCTAACACTAACTGGGTTGTATTTGAACCGAATCATCAGGTTCTATGGGCACGTGTGAAGCGTACAATCGATAATTTCTTAACAAATGTATGGAGAAATGGCGCATTAGCGGGCTCAACTCCAGAAGAAGCATATTTTGTAGATATCGGTCACAATACAATGACACAGGACGATATTGACAATGGAAGATTAATCTGTGTGATTGGGGTAGCAGCAGTAACACCGGCTGAATTTGTTATCTTCCGCATTACGCAGAAGACGAACGAACAATAATAACAGAAACTGAAAGGAGTGCTGATAGAATATGGCAGAACCAAGCTTACAACTAGTGCAAACATATCGATTTGCAGTATTAATAGATGGCATTGATATTGCTCATGTTTCTGACGTATCTGGTATTGATATATCGGTTGAAGTTCATGAGTATAGAGAGGGTACTTTCCCAGAAAACCACGTGCGCAAGATTCCGGGGTTACGTAAGTTTGGGAATATTACGCTGAAAGGCGGAGTTGTTAAAGACAACATGGAGTTCTTTAATTGGATTACACAGAATCCTCCGGAACAGAAGAATGTTGTTATAGAAGCACGTGATGCTGATATGACGACTCCACTTGCTACATGGCAAGCTGAAGGCGCTTTCCCTGCGAAATACACCGGTCCAGAATTTAGTGGGACTAAATCGGAAATTACCTTTGAGTCTTTAGAGCTAGCAATTGAAAAGATTGCCCGTCTATCTTAAAGAATTAAGAATAACTAATTGCAAAACAATCAAAAAAACAACCAAAAACCAACTTTATTGAAAGAATAACTATATGGAATAAGTATGACAAGGCTCAGGTGGAATTGAAACTCCAACTGAACCTAGTCGCACTTATTTAGACTATACACAGTGGAGGAAGAGACATGTCATTACAAACAGAATATCCATTTGTTTTACCAAAGGGATATGTAGATAAGGAAGGCAATGTTCACAAAAAAGGTATTATGCGTCTGGCTACTGCTGCAGATGAAATTTTACCAATGAAAGACATTCGTGTACAACAGAACCAAAGCTACTTAAGTATTATGATACTTTCTAGAGTAATAACCGAGCTAGGGGACCTTAAGCTCATCGATGCTCGCGTGATAGAGAATCTTTTTACACCAGATTTGGCTTATTTACAGGATTTCTACCAAAAAATCAATCAGATAGAGCCACCTAAATATAAATTTAGTTGTTCAAAATGCGGTCAGACCAATGAGGTAACTTTGGATTTTTTAGCACAATAACATGTTATCCGCAGGATAGCATGTATGAAGAATTAGCTTTTGTTGCCTATTATTTTCATTGGTCACACGAAGAAATAATGAATTTAGATCATCGAACTCGTCGTAAATGGTGTGACGAAATTACGATAATCAATAGAAAACTCAATAAAGAATCAGAGAAAAATTCTATTTTTGACATAAAGTAGGTGTATATCAATGGACTGGGCTGATCAAATTAAAAAACTTTATAGTCGCAACTCTGCACCGAAAAAGGGAGACCGATTTTTCTTTGAAATTCCCGGGATGTTTCTTGGTGGGTTTTCTAATATTAAACGCATTGAGCGCAGGGTGTCGCGGGAAACTTATGCTGAGGGTGGACGGAATAACGAACCTGTTATGCTAGCAAAGCAGCAGACAGATTTACATCAGCTTGTGTTAGAAAGAGGATACATCAATTGGAACCCAATGGTTACTGCTATGCAAGTTGAAATGGTTACCAATTCACATATATTCCTGCCCGGAATTCTACTTGTACTAGACAAAAATCAAATTCCTGTGCGAGTCTTGGCATATGAAAAAGGGATAGTTAGCGAATGGACAATGTCTGACTTAGATGCAAAAAGCCCTAAAATTTTAACGGATAGCATTGTTATCCATCATTCTGGGCTGATTGAAGTACCACTTAGTGGCTTAATGAGTTTGATGGGATAGCATATGATAACATTCAAACAGACGATTAGCACACTTAATACACAAAGCAGGGCATTGCCAATAGTCGATCGTAATATTCAGAATCCCAAGCTAGCAATGATGGCAGGGGTTCAGTATGTGCGTAACCTAGATATGGTTTATCGAATGGAAGAGGAATCCGTTCAAGACTATATATTAGAACTTATTTTTAATTTGTTAGTGCAGATTAGAGCTCTAAATAATAATCAATTAAAATCACAACCATCAACTCACACAATTACACAGCTAACTAAAGTTTTACAGAATACGTTAATTAACAATCAAAAGATTATACAAGCGCAGGCAAGAAATTTAAACATCAAACAAGAAGTGAATTTATTATATGACAATATAAATCAGTTTCAGGAGCTAGTGAAATCAGGTGAAATCGATAGGGTTATAGATAAGGTACAGCAAGTTAGACTATCAGATCCTCAGACAAAGACCCAAATCACTAGTCTTTCTAACGAGATTACAACGAAATTATTAACAGAGTTATTGCAACAAAAGGAATCTATTTCTGAATTTACAAAAGAACAAGTAGTAGAGCTTACGACAGAAGTGATAAGGAGTCTATCATCAGAGACTTTACCTGTCGAGCTTACAAGAAATATCTCAAATATATTATTGCTAGAGCTACCTCAGCAAATAGCTAAAGATTTATCTAATGAGCTATTAAAGGTCGTAACGACTGAACATTCTATAGCATCAGAGTATCGACCAGAGTCAGCAGTTGAGATTAACAAGGAAAGATTTGTCGAATTAGCCAGTGAACGTTTGGTTAAGGTAGCTAGTCAAGTTCTAACCGAAAGAAGTAGATTTCCATATCAAATCTATAATTCTAATGTAGTAAATCGACAAGCTCATATACAAGCTCAAGCTCAAAAAGCACAAGGATATCAGTTAGAGGGACTGGTTTTACAACACCATCAAGATCAACTAACACTACAAGCGAGACAGCAGCTAATAGATAGAACAAAGCTAGAGCAACAGAGTCAGCTTGGACAGCAAACAATATTAGAGCAACGCAGTCAGCAATTAGAACAGACACAAATTGAGCAACAGAGTCAGTCACTAGAACAAATTCGACAAGAGAGACAGCTTGTACCAGGAATCCTGTATGAAGAAGCAGGTCATGAATTCGGCCAAAGACCAACAGGTAGACCACCTCTATCAATGGGCGATGTTGCGATAGATTCTATGATGTCAAGCTGGCAAACAAACAATGCAACTAATTGGCAATTAAATTTTACGAATAGTTGGCAGAACGATGTATATCTAGCATATCTAACACAGAATAATATTACACAAGATTATGGTATGCAGGAGTATGCTATACAGAATTATATTGCTGAACAGCTGCCAAATATACAAAGTAAAGCGCTTAACAAAGCATTGGTTAAAGCAATTCAGGCGGCTACGTTGAAGACAATTAAGCCAGCCTCAGCTAATACACTGCAGACGGTCGTAGACCACATAACTGCTAAAGCGATGAAAACGTTTGATGATCGTATAGTAGCTAAAGCGATGAAAACGTTTGATGATCGTATAGTAGCTAAAGCGATGAAAACGTTTGATGATCGTATAGTAGCTAAAGCAATGAAAACGTTTGATGATCGTATAGTAGCTAAAGCGATGAAAACAGTTGAAGATATCATTAAAGCAGACAACATGTTGATGATTGCTAATCGTCCATTACAGATTAGCGCTACCGATAACGAGTTACAGGAATCACAGCTGGCGACAACATTACCAGCGGCGTTGCCAAAGGTGATTGCAGCAATTTCAACCTTGTTACCATCAGATACACCTATAGAAATTATTGATTCAGTTAAAAGACGAATTGTAAACGCTGTGACACGAACTTCTATGATTTCAACATCAATCGAAGATTCTAGGAAGCAAGTTAGGAAAGTTGTATCAAAAATAACAGGGGATTTACAGCTGAACCATAAAATAGATGTGTCGCAAGAGTTTCTAATAGATACCATACAATCAGCCATAGAAGCGGAATATACATCCTATCAAAAATTGCCAGGAAAACCAGAGTTTATATATGGTTCATTACAGCAGTCGGATGATCAAATAGGAAGTCGGATGGTAATTGTTAATCAACCACCGGTTATCGGTGATATTATTCACCGTCAGACACCAAGTATAACTGCGCCGTCAGTCGATTCCGTTCAACTTGAAGCTGATACCTATGCAGAATCTATGAAAGTTCAATACCAAAGTGAACCTAGTTATTCGACGGATAGCACTACACATCACGTTTTTCCTAGTCAAGCTGCCGATGCTGATTTACAAAGACAGATAGACCAGCGAATAGAAGAAATTGACTTTGAATCTATTATTTCTGTTACTTCTATAGCCGATAAAGTGTACCAAAAGCTTGAACGGCGTTTGACCAGTGAACGGAGACGAAGGGGATTACTATAAGGAGCGGTAACCATGCTATTTGGACCTGCAAAAGCAAAAATAAAAATTATTAAGGATGATGAACTCAAGACGGGTGCGAAGATTAGCATGGATTCTTCCGACGTAATATCTGTGCAATTTAACCCTAATAAGCTTAATTTCAAAGAAGCAGTTGTATACAATGAAAAAACAAAAATTGCATCAAAAAAGGCGAGGAACACTCCTACTGGTGTTTTTGCTATTCAAAAACCGAGAGAGCTTTCGTTGGAGCTGTTATTTGACACATATACGAGTATCAGACCAGATAAATTAAAAAATGATGTAAAAGATGAAGTTGATAAATTTACGAATCTTGTGAATAGCGTCGATGGTAGACCACCGAAAATATTTTTCTCTTGGGGCTCGATTCAGTTCAAAGGCGTCATTACCAACTTGTCTTACACATATACTTTGTTTACAAGCTCTGGCAAGCCTGCAAGAGCGACAATGAATCTAACACTTAAAGAATATAAACTAGAATAATCACCTTTGATTGACTGGTGGAGTGAATATGGCGAAGCATAAATATAATGATTTACAAAAAAAATATAATGGATATATGGCACCTACATGTACCGTTGTCATAAATAAAAGCGACAAACTAAGCAAGGAAGAACCGTCGCTTATCAAATCGGCAGAAGTTGAATTAACTGCAGGTTATGAAGCAAGCGCATGCCATATTGTTATCAATAAAGGTATTACAGTTGATGTGGCAAAGAACGACATTGTTTTCAATCAAGCGATTAAAGATTTGGTTAAGCTTGGTCAGCCAATTTCCGTATCTCTTGGATATTTAGATGAGCAACAAGCAGTGTTTCAAGGGATTATTACCAATATTCAATTGGAATATGAAGCTGACACTGGTATAGAGATGCACATAGAAGGAATGGACGTCAAATGCCTGATGATGAATAATTACCATTCCTGTCAACCGCGTAAAGATTTGAAAAAATATAGCGACGCCTTTAAGGAGGTTGTCAAGAAATACGCCAAGCTCATTAGCAAACAGACTATCGCTGACACAGATGAAATGGTGTTAGCTATTGAACAACATAATCAGAGTGATTATGAATTCTTAGTATCAATAGCTAGGAAATGTAATCATGCTTTTTATATCAATAATGGCGAATTGTTGTTTGAGCCTTATGGCAAGGATAGCAGCCCGTGTATTGAATTGGATATCCAAGAGCTGCAACAATTCCGAAGAGAAATATCACTTTCTAATCAAATAGCAGAAGTGACAGTTCGGGCAAATAATGAGACAGATCCGAACAAATCCTTTGAATTTACTGCCAAGACATTTAAGGCAATTGGTAAAGGTAAGAAAGGCAGTATTGATTTAATGTCTTCTTTAAAAGAAATGGCTAAGATGACAATTGTTGATCCATCTATAAGCTCTGCTAAGGAGGCAAAGGCGCGGGCAGAGGCAGAATTGTTTAAGCATTCGATGAAGTTTTCCCAGGGTTCATTTCAAACCGTTGGTATTCCTGAAATCATACCAGCAAAGCTGATGACTATTAAAGGCTTTGGCAACGATTACAACAATGATTACTATATAAAAAAAGTGACTCATATTATGAACGAAGAAGGCTATATTACCAAAGGTGAGCTGGGAGTGAATAAGGTATGAGCATCATGGATGTTTTGCTTAATATGGATGAACAGATGGATAAAGACACAGTGTTCCCGAGTGTCACTATTGGTATCGTTACAGATATTAACGATCCTGAAAAACAGGGTCGGCTTAAAGTGAAAATAATAAATCGTAACTCATCAGATTTTGAGACGGATTTTATTCGGGTCATGACACCGATGTCTGGTAAGCAATGGGGGAGCTTTTTTTTTCCGGAAGTAGGCGATGAAGTGCTCGTTGCCTTTAACCATGGGAATATTAATCGCCCATATGTATTAGGATCGTTATGGAATAAAGACTATAAACCGCCAACAACTATTGAAAATCAAAAAAACGATATTCGAATGATTAAAACTAGAAGTGGTCACCAAATTATCTTCAACGATGAAAAGGGTAAAGAAAATATAGAAATTAAAACACCAAAAGAATTATCAATTCAGCTTGATGACGAAAAGGAAACGATTACGATTAAGGATAAAGAAGGAAAGAACTTAATGAAGATTGATTCGAAAAATGGACAAATTGAGGTTACAGCGAATAAGAAAATAACACTTCAATCTGGAAAATCTAATATTGTAATGGATGGCCAGAAGAATAGTATAAATATAGAAAGTAGTTCATCAATACATATGAAATCACAGCAAATTACCATACAGGCACAATCGACACTGGATATAAAAGCAGGCAGTTCGCTCACTGTGAAATCTAATGGTCCGGCAGCGATTAAAGGTGCTACTGTAAAGATTAACTAACAGCCAATGTAAGTAAATGTAAGTAACAGTAAATAACTACAAATTACTGTAAATGACTGTAAATTACTGCGATTAGATGTCAATATAGATAGGGGTTAAGGATATGGTGAGAGGTTGGAAATTCCCAATTGAGATCGATGCCCAAACCGGAATGTTCAAAACGGTTGAAGGCGATGACGATATTCGTGAAGCTATCCGTATTATCCTGACTACACGAGTAGGGGAACGGATTGGTAATCCACATTTTGGCAGTGAACTGTTTATGTTTATGTTCGAAAGCATTAACTATACGGAGCTGAAGGAACTGGAATATGAAGTAGTCGAAGCATTAAATCGCTGGGAGCCGAGAATAAGAGATTTACAAGTAACAGCTCAATCTGATCCTTCTAACAAGGGCAGAGTAAATGTGTCAATCCAATATAGAACACAGCAATCGGCAATTCCAGAACAAATGACATTTGACTTCGAGGTAAACGAAGGAACGAATTTCTAACAAGGATGGTAAGCATATGGAGTATCCGTTAATTGACAGCCGGGATAAAGATGCAATTAAAGAATATATTCGATACATATCCGCTATATATGTACCAGAATGGAATAATACGGAAGATGGCAAAGATGTAGGAGATGCGCTAGTCGATGTATTTTCGTCGATTTACTCTGAGACTGTACAGCACGTCAATCAGATGCCATTTATTAACTATATCCATTTTTTGAATTGCATTCGCGTTAAACTATTTTCGGGATCGTCAGCTAGTGGGTATGTAACAGTAGAGCTAAACGATGGCGTAGAGCCAGGCGTTTACATAAAAAAAGGCACCCAATTGTTTGTTGATAAAGGGGAAGAAGCAGGTCAAGTGTTGTATGAATCAGAGCATGATTGTTTTGCAGTCGACAACCAGGTTAATCATATCTTTTATGCAAATGGGCATCAAAATTTAATTATGAGACCTTGGAGTGTAGAAGACAATTTGCCGATGCAGGTAAAGCTGTTCCAAGACGATGAGGCGAACAATTTACAAAACCATGCTGTATATTTCTCTAGTGATGATATATTCAATATTAGCCAGGGTGGATGTGTTGATATTGAATTGCTGCACCGATCACGAAAGTTACAAATGACTGACTTGGCAGCGAAATTGGCTGACCCAATTAGATTTAGTTGGATGATGTTGACGGAACAAGGTTGGCAAGCTATAGAGCATGTAGCTTCAGCAGGAAGTCGGGTACAATTAACCATTAAGCAAGAGTTACCGCTTAAAACTCACCTCGACCGTGAGGGACGATGGATATGCTGTCAATATAAACATGGCAAACCATTAGAAGATATTTTGGTTGAAGATGTAAGAAGTGCAGCTAAGGCAGAGGGTATTGTACCGGAGATACTAATGTATAATGACCTGCAATTAGAAAACCATAATTTATTACCATTTGGTGAGAGTTTTTCTATATATGATGATTTTTATATAGGTTGTGAAGAAGTCCTAACCAAAAAGGGTGCCCATGTAGAAATGGTGTTTCAAATGGCTTTCAAACGGTTCACTTCACCAAGCATGATTGATGAGGATGGTATGAATTGGAAGCTAATCATGCGCGAAGATAATTTCAAACAGAAACCGCCGCTTGATATCGTAATTGAAGAGGTTGTTTGGGAGTATTGGAACGGTGATGGATGGGCAAGGTTGGTATTTGATGAGCATGGTGAGAGGATGTTTAGTCGCGAGCAAGATGATATACAAAAGGTTTCTTTGTCCTTTATATGTCCAGAGGATACAGCTATGGGATATGTCAATGCTCACTATAATTATTGGATTCGAGCTCGTATTCGTAAAGTCAGAAACGCCTATAAACAACATGTGCTGTATCGCTGTCCAATTATTGAAAGATTGGAGCTATCCTATCAATATCATGCTGAAATGCGAGAACTAGATTATCTGATAACAGAACGCAATTTAGAGACTAATGGTATTACGATCACCGGGCAACAGGATTTTGCAATATTTCAAAGGCAAATGCCAGAGGAGCGAGCAATCTATTTCTGTATGCAAAACCCAATCACTAGAGGCCCGATTGCTATATATTTCAGCATAAAACAGCAGTTACAACAACCATCATTACCACTGCGATGGGAATACTTCGCAGTAGAAGGAGACCGTAGCCGATGGACTGAGCTGAAGGTATCAGATGGAACGAATATGTTGAGCCAAAGCGGATTAGTAGTTATGACAGGGAAAACTACTAACAGAAAAGCGACCTTTTTTGCACAGGAAGGGTTTTGGATTCGTCTCGTTTGTATTGACGCTCCAATAAGCTCCAACGAAAAAACTACAAGCGAATTGTCAGGCGTATATTTTAATACGATAAAGATTCAACAACAGGAAACTTATCCGATTGAGTATTTCTCGATTGAGCCTCATGAGGCAAATAGGGTTTGTAAATTAACTGGAGATAATTTAATTTGGCAGGAAGTTTGGGTTGATGAGTATGAATCATTATCAGAACAACAATGGAAGCAAATCGTAGAAGACAACCAGTATCAGACGAAAGCTGAGTATGATGATTTAGGTAATGTTGTTAGCCGCTGGATTTTATGGCAGCCAATTGAAGATATTTTATTAGCTGGCGGAAATGACCGCTGTTATATGATGGATGCTTATTACGGTAAAATTCAGTTCGGTGATGGGAAAAGTGGCAGAATTCCAACTGCGGGATCAACTGACACAATCAAAATATTGTATCAGTCTGGTAAAGGTGAACAAGGTAATCTTGAACGTGAAGAATTGACATCGTTCGCTGATGCGATTCCATTCGTGAAAAGTGTATATAATGTTGAGCCAATTATTGGAGGAACGCCTAAAGAATCGATTGAGAATGCATTAGTGAGGGGACCAGCGAGGATTAGTGGTCGGGACTCAATCGTTACGATAGATGATTATGTTAAGTTAATTGAACAGGCAGATCGTAATATTGTCAAAGTACGTTGCTTACGACATCAGAATCCACAAGGACAGGTGCAGGCAGGTGCATTAACGGTAGCTATTTTGCCGATATTTTATAACCAGCATATCAATTATTTTGCAACGATTCATGAGAGGGTCATGGAGGTTATGCAGCATCGCGCACCTTCGATTGTAACTAATAGTGACAAGTTATATATCGTTGAGACCCAATACCTAGAATATAATTTGGAAATTCAGCTTACAGTAAGTGATTATAACGATTATCATTATGTTTTACAATCTGTGGAGCAACGAGTTCGCTCTTTTCTTGAACCAGTTACTGGCAATTATGACGGTAAAGGATGGAACATTGGTGAATTCCCGAATCGAGAGAAACTTTACCACGTAATTAAACAGGAACCAAAGATTCGAAGAATTAATGGAGTGGCAATTACTAATAAGCTAAAATCACAATACGGTGAAAAAACAGTTGACGGTAGCGAACAAGATCTTTTTACCTTATGTGTACCAGTATGTGGAGAAATTACTGTCGATATCGAAGTGGGGTGATGAAATGTTAGATATCTCTAATAAGGCGTTAAAGACCCGGGGACAAATATTGTCTGATGCAATTAAAGAAATTCAGAATCAGTATCCAGAATGGACCGATCTATCCCCACATGATCCGGGTATGACATTATTGGAGCTACTTGTTGACTTACAGGCTAGACAGCAAGAAAAAATACACCATCAAGCCTCGATGAATCGTCAGCAGTATCTTGAACTTTTAAGCTTCTACCCAAGACCAACAAGATGTGCAACTACTGATGTTGTGTTTAGAACGTTTAGAGGACATACTATATTGCCAGCTCGTACACGGCTTAAGGCTCAGGATATTATTTTTGAGACAGAAGATAAAATGGTTATTACCGATAACCGTTTGCAATTATTAGCTGTGATAAATAGTGAAGAAACGATATTAGATATGAGAGAAGCACAGGAGCTATGGCAAAGGGAATGCTCGGTGTTTGGAAATAGTCCGGAGTCTGGAAACTGTTTATATTTAGGCTTTGATGCGCCATTTCCTAGTGCTACATCTATTCATACAAAATGGGAACTTATAGAAGACGGTAATATTAAGCGTAACCCTATTACCAAAGCAGACGAATTATACCCATTAGTCGAATTAGCTTGGGAATATTACGGATTGGAAAATGGTCAAGTTGGCTGGCACCCATTAGCTATTAAAGAAGATACTACTTTGAATTTGCTTTTTGGCGGATATATTGCATTTGCATTGCCAGGTGAACACCAGCAATTAGAAGGGGAACAATGGGCATCAGGATATTTAATACGATGTCGGTTGGAACGTGGAGAATATGACATTCCACCACGTGTCAGACAGATATTTATCAATTGTTTACCTGTACATCAACGGCAAACTTTATGCCAAAGCTGGCAATATTCACTTGAAGATATTCAAGAACAGACAATTACGATTGATTCATGGTTAGGCTACTATGGCTTAGTCAAAGTCTATAATAAAAATGGTATTGGCTGGTCAGAATGCCAAGAGGGTATCGATTATATAATAGAACATGATCGAATAAATAAGCTGGGCAGGATTTTACTGCTAATCGACATTCCAGCAGGCTCTGAAGAGCCATTAATTAAGGTAGTAGTATGGGAAAATCACCAATGGCAAAAGCGATTGACCTTCAGTAGCACTGGTTGGATTCATCAAAAATTAGCGACGGAATGTAAACACATTATTGATGATTCGTTGCAGTTAATGGTCAATGAGACTAGAAATGATGAAACGGTTGTCTGGGAGGATTGGCAGAGTACTAACGATCTTCAGCAGGCGATGGCAGACCAGAAGTGCTTTCAGTCAGATTCAACAGAAGGAAATATATGCTTTGGTGATAATCGTAAGGGCAGGGTTCCGGAGGCGGGACAAGATAACATTGTTATTACCGACTGCGCTATCACAAAGGCGGCTAGGGGAAATATAGTAAGTTCTAAGATTGACTCTGTATTAGGCGCTGAGGGAGATTTTGCAGACATACAAGTCTATCAGATGAATCCGGCGAATGGTGGTATGGAGAAGGAAACCATTGAGCAACTAGAAATTCGTATGGTACAGGATATGAATACGGAATATCGCGCCATTACGGCAGAGGACTACCAGCGAATTGTAAAGGCTACGCCTGGATTACTGATTAAAGCAGTAAAGGTATTGCCGCTTTATAGACCTGGGTTATCTGACTACCCTATTCAAAAGGCCGACAATAGCGTAACGATTGTTGTTGAGCCATATAGTCAAAATCAGAGATTACCGTTGTCCGATACTTACAAGCAAAATATCATAAATCATATAGATAAGTACCGACTTATCACTTCAAAGGTGTATGTCATGTCGCCGGTGTATGTTGGAATTGAGATATACGGGGAAGTCATCATCAAGACGAATAGCTATAATATAGAGTCAGAAATTCTTAATGTCATTGAGAAATATATTCACGAGATTGAACAAAGGGATCACGATCAAATCCGCCTTAATTATGCGGAGCTATATGGATTGATAGATTTGCTAGAGGGTATTACTAGTATACGCTATCTTCGCATTGAACCGACTGGATACCAAGTGAATAAATCAAAGGCTGGCGATATTATTATACCTGCCTATTGTCAATTTAACATTGTAAAGCAAGAAATAACATATATACAAGGCAATCTTAAATGATATTTTAGAATTAGAAGGCAAAATAATAGGCCTATGCTTGAGATAGGAGTGGTTGGATGTCAGAGCGTCAGTCATTCGTTCTTAGATTGGATCGATACTTTACTAGAATCGACCAACATATTCATATTAATAGATATACTGGTAAGACAGCCTTTGTCAGCCGCGCCCTTGACAGTAAGGCAGATGACACCATTTGGCATCGTTGTAAAGTGGACGCTAATATTCCGGCAGATGCGATGCTAACAATAGCCTATTATGCAAGTAACCATCTTGTAGAAAATATGGAATGGATAGAAGTTATTCATAATGGGACTGATTTTTTGCTGCATAAGGCTAAGGGACGTTATCTATGGTTAAGAATCGAAATGATTTCTGATCAACAGCAATCATTGACAATCAGAGATATCCAGGTGGATTTTCCAATGACCCCATTGACATGGATGTTACCAGAAATCTATCAGGAAGATACTACATCCTATGATTTACTCAATCGTTATCTGGGAATCTTTCAATCGATGATGGATGATTTAGATCAAAAACTACTAGATAGTAGCTATTTAGATATTCAACAGGCTGATCAGCAATTTCTTCCATGGCTATGCCAGTGGTTAGATATCAAAGGATTTTACCTTTGGCCAGAAGTGAAGCTAAGGAGCTTTATGGAGCAGGCATATTCATTATATCGAATTAAAGGAACTAAGGCCGCAATTGCTAAGGTTATTGAGATATTTACGGGGGAACCTCCCTGGATTGTGGAGCAGCATGAGGTCGACGGTGAGAATTTTGGTAATAGGGAAAATTTAAATCGTAAGCTATATGGGGACCATTGTTTTACATATACGGTGATGGTAAGGGAAGAAGTTTTACCGACTACCCAGCATTATTTAGAGCTAAATCGCATATTAGAGCATTTTACACCAGCTCATACTACTTATAAGCTCGTTGTATTAAAACCGTACCTGTTTCTAGATAGTTACACCTATCTTGGAATTAATTCGATGCTAATGAGAAGCAGCAACCTAATTCTCGATGGGAAAGCCAATATTGCTTTTGCTAGTATGACTGATGAATGGGGGAATTCGTAATGAAGAACAAAAACTATTATCCGTTTGATAGAAATCATTATTACTATGGTAAGCTGTTGACGGTTAGGGATTTTGAAGTGGAACAACGTTACAATAATAAAAAAAGAAGGATTCTTAATAAGCTGCTCGTTGGGGCAGGTGTATTAGCAGGGCTTGATGTGCTATTACTTGATGATCAAAGGATTTCGATTGAATCGGGCATGGCAATCGATGATTTCGGCCGAGAAATTGTTGTTCATGAGCCAGTTATGAAGCGATTGAAGTTGATTGACGGCTTTGAACAGGTAAAGGATGCTAATAATGTTTACCTTTGCATAGAGTATGATGAGGAGTTCACAGAGCCTGTACACTCTATAGTATCAACACCGACACAGGAGGCGGAAGGGAGCCAGTTCAATCGGATAACTGAATCCTATCGGCTGTATTTAACAGATCAGCCATTAGCACCTGATGCGCTAATGAAATATAAGCTTGAAAAAGAGAAACAGATACTATTTCAAAATCAATTCCTAACTATAGAGCAAATAGTGCCACGTTATGTTGAGCAGAATAAGAGCCTTGAGGTTGAGATTAATATTTATAAAAAGGGCAGCATTGACCCGGTTGAAATTAGCTTTACCCTAGAAACAGGTCATCTTAAGGATGAATTTGGTAATCAGAAAATTGAAGTGTTGTTTCAAGAAAAGGAAAACAGTAAGGAATGGAAATTACAAAGAAAATATAAGCTGTCGGCTGACAATGTAAAAAAGACAGTCGATCAAGTAAAGGTAGCAAAGGATAACTTTACAATAAAAATAGGGCAGCAAGCTTTTGCAATTGATAATGACTTACACTTTAAAGTACAAGTGATTGATGATCCAATCCATGAACGTCTGCGTAACGATTATTATAATATAGATTTCGACGACCTAATATCAACTAATAGCAATGATGCAATTTATATTGCCAAACTCAATCTTATTACATCAGGAGATTTATATATCATAGAATCATTGGAAAAGATGCCTTTTCAGCAATATGTGATGAATTCGAATTTACTACAAATGATGATACAGCATACGGAGAATGACTGCCAGGGAACTATGCAAGACAGTGAGCTTGATAATGGAAAGAATGCACTCATCCAGGAAATTATGGATCGCCAAATTGATCCTAGCAAGTGGTTTGCTACGGGAGTGGAAGAAGTCAATCTGGGGTTAGAACGAACTAAGAATAAACGCTACTTTTCTGATGAAATAGCACATGGACTTGGTAATGGGACTGTAGCGATTGTACTTGCCGTCGAAGATACTAAGCAATATTTAGAGAATTCTGGGGAACGGGTAATGTTATTTGGAGATAATAGTATTTTTAAAACAAGCCATTTTGATACTGAGTTGCCTGAATATAGAATTGCAGCATTGGCATATCCTGATAAAGGAACCTTTAGAATCGGAGTTCACTTGTTAGAGCAAGGCAAAATTTTAACATTAAAGGTGCGATGGTGGGCTTATAAGCATGTCGGGGAAGAATATAAGGAAGATGGCATATGGGCAGAGAAGAATATCAATATCATTATTACACCTAATACAATTACAGTAGCGCCTAGAGAAAAGGTACATTTTACTGCCACAATTGAAGGAACTAACAACAAAGAATGCAGATGGCAGGTAAAGGAAATGAATGGTGGAGAAATTGATTACAATGGAGTGTATAAGGCACCTAACAGTGAAGGGATTTACGAAGTAATCGCCCAAAGCGTCAAGTACCCCCAGAAGAAAGCATCAGCATTCGTTGTAGTCAAAGGCTATAGCTAATTAACGTCAATCTGTATAATTACTGGTTCTGCAGGGTCAAGGGGGATGTGCTCAGACTCATCACCTTGACTGCTAGTCGGTTCACCTATTTGCAGTTCTCCGACCTGTTGAATTGATTGTGGAATATCAACTGGTTGAATGGAACTAGGTGAAATAAAACGAGTATATAATACAAAAACGACTACGGCGATTAGACCAATAAAAGCAAAGTTTTTAACTTTATGTAGTAACGACATTTTATCAGTAAACCATGATTTTGCCTTGTCGGCAAAAGGTCGAGAATCTAGCTGTTTAACATCCTTGACGATTTCTGGAATAGAACTGTAAACATTACGTTCACATTTTTGCATAATCAATCGTAATTGCTTGCCTTTATGAGTAGTTAATTCGTCAGAGAACATCTTGCCAATTATCAAAGCAATCTCTGCAAACAATATTTGTTTAGTAAGGGCAGGTTGTAGGTTAGCTGGATGAAATGCAAAGTGAAAATAGATATCTTCATCTGGAGTCACATTGATGTTGTCCTCATGAATTAAGGACATTAGAATAGGCATTGGTAGATACATATAGGTTGACAGACGGAATAGATAGGCTTGTAATAGCGAAACACGATTGGCAAATGACAGTTTGTGACGATTGATATAAGTATTTAATAGATAAGGTTTATTATAAGAGAAAACGACATAGAGCTTAGAATCTAATGTGAATACATCTATAAATTCTGTAAAAGTAGACTCTTTCTGTAAGGCGAGCATATCTTTAATAACAAGCTGTATTACATCATGTGAGTGTATTTCGTTGATAAGATACTGTCTACTATTAGCGTTATTTGCCTGCTGTTTATCATCTAGCAGCTCATTTGCTAGATAGACATTAACATCCTTATAGGAATGTAGTGTTTGGAATACTGAGAAGCTACGTTTATCGGTATGTAGCAACATGCGATAACCTCCTTTAGGAGCATTTTGTAAAACAAGAATTGATTTTATTATAACCGATGCTGCCTAATATGTCAGCAATTGAGAATGGGGTGAATATCAGTGAACAGAAAAAGCGTCATAGTATCGTTAATACTCACTGTACTTGTGTGCTTCGTATTTTATGGAGTCTATCGAGATGACATCGATTTTCAGCTGACTAGTAAACAGGGGCTCGCAGTAGCAGATTTGCACGCTATTAATCATGTTATAGATTACTATATTGATCATTCAGGTTACTATTATTACCTAGATTATGAGAATGGTAATACATATATGTATAAGCTGTCACCTACGGGAGAAATGCTTTTTAAGTATAAGCTACCTAATTTTGTCGATGGCAAAGAACAATTTCATACGAAGATCTCTGTAGACAATCAAGGTAATATTTATACATTAGTTGCAGTTGCCAGCTATAAAGAACGCATACTTGAGCGGGAATGGATTCGTAAATACGACCCTACAGGGAAAAGTTTTGAGCATATATTTGAAATCGTGCATACGGAGTCAAAGTGGATGGGAAATCCCTTTGCTGCCTTAAGTAATCGTTTAATACAAATGCAAATTATTGATGATAAGTTATATGTGTTTGATCATCAGAAAAAAGATGAGATTCACCTGATTAGCATACCAATCACCAATGGTCATAAAACGGCAACTAATGAAAAAATATTACAGCTTAACACATCGTTGTTACGAGAAATTATAGTCACGTCACAAGAGGAAATTTATATATTAAATCGACATGCTAACATATTACGAATAGATAAGGATAAGGAAGTACATAAGGTTGATATTATAGCTGATGAATTTATTCGCGTCATACCACATTCTTTAACATCAGACACGACAGGCAATGTGTATTTTACAGATGTATATAACGGTAATATTATGAAAATTAATTTCCCGGCATCTAATACTGAACCCCTTTATGAATTGGCAACTTTTATAGATGCTGATCGCACTACGACTTTGGGTGATTTACGTAATATACGTATGTTTGATAATGGGCAACTAGCTGGACACACGACATCAGGTCAAGATAATAACATATTCGCTACATATGGTGGTAATCAAACAGGAGACATTATTACTGAAATTAGTATTCCTTGGTCATCAATGTGGAAAGAAGTACTAGTAGTATTTTTGCTGAGCTTACTTGGGATTTTGCTAGTGATTGGTTCAATTCAGCTGTTGCGCGGTAGGATTGGTCTGGTAGCTAAGCAAATTATGATATTTATCCCTGTATTTTTCCTTGTCATGCTTGGTATGGTAGTAATTTTGGCGACTAATGCTAAGGACAGCGCTATTCAGTCTGAATATGAAAAACTATCGGTGATTGTAGAGCAAACAGCCAAGCTGATGGATGTTGAAGAGTTTTTAGCGATTGATTTACCAGCACACGATCGAGGTGAGCAATATCAGGAGATTGTTCGTCAGGTCAATATTGGCGACAATCTTATCTACTATATTACTTATTATGTTGAAAATGATAGCATCTATGCAGCTGTATCCAATAGCGTACAAAGCTATACACCAATAGAGTACCTGTATGATGCTGAAACGGTCGAGATATATTATCAAACATTACGCGAGAACAAAACGCAGCAGGGAGCAACCATGGATAGTCTAGGCGAGTGGATGCTGGTTTTGACTCCTATTCGAGATGATTTAGGTAACGTGGTCGGTATCTTAGAGCATGGAATTGATGCTGGACGTATTGATGAATCGATTAAAACTACAGTAAGGAACCTTATATTGTTAATGCTAGGGATTACGGCAGCTGTAAGCATCGCATACTTGATTATGCTGCGATACTCGTTGCGTGCATTATCAATTTTAAGAACCAGTGTTGCTGAGGTAGCATCTGGCAGATGGGATACTAAGGTAGATATACGCACTAAGGATGAATTTCAGGATATTGGGATGGCGTTTAATCGTATGTCTGATCAAATTCAGGATCATATTGAAGACATTACATTATTAAATAAGGCATATGTGAAATTTGTACCAGATGAGATTTTTAAATTGCTTGGCAAGAAGAGTATTTTGGAAGTTAAGCTTGGTGAGCAAGTGACGGAAGATATGACGATAATGTATATCAAGATTCGTAACATAGAAGAACAGACGAAGCAGATGGATACTAGGCAAAACTATGAATTTATCAATCAGGTGCTAGAAGTCATTGTGAAAATTGTCAATGAAAAAAGTGGTGTTGTCGAACGCTTTGAAGGGGCGGGGGCAATGGCATTATTCCAAGCTAAGGCAGAGGATGCCTTAATAGCTGCGCTTAGAATTTTAGAAGCTCTAACTACATACAACATAGAGCAAAATCAACATATTGAAGCGGCAATTGCGATTACTTCGGGACCTGTTTTAGTAGGAATTGTTGGTCACGATGAGCGCATGGCTACGACTATTATTTCTGACGAACTAAGTAACATTCAGCAAATTGAAAATATGAGTACAAAGCTTGGGGTTCGCATGATTATTACACAGTCAACATTAGATATGCTAGATAATAAAGATGAATATAGCTATCGCTACATAGGTCGTGTGAAAGACGAAAAAAATGCGAAGATGATTGACTTATACGAGTTTTTGGATGGGTATCCATCAAATGTGAAAAATTCCAGACGTACTCTCAAGGCTGCGTTTGAAGAAGGAATTGTCTATTACCAAGAGGGTAATTTTGGGGAAGCGAGAAAGAGATTTATTAGTGTGATTAGATCTGATCGTGAAGACCAGTTAGCAAAGACTTATCTATTCTTGTGTGAAAAATATAATCAAGAAAAACCAGAGGATTTAGAAGGAACTTTGGAGATTATCTAAAAGGTGATGGCATATGCTCCAGATATTTGAAAAGAAGATCGGCGCCACAATAAAAAAATATCAAAGTAAGTTTAAGAAAATGACTAATATCGATAAAATGATGAAGAAAATATCGGTTGATGTCATGAATAAAATCCAATCGATGACAAGCATGAAGCCTCAGTCTAAAGAGGATTACATCAAGGTTGGGCGTCTTTTCATTGCCAAAAAGATACTTATTGTCAGCCTATTGCTGATTCTTGGGTTTTTGTATATTTTTAACCGAATTATATATCCATGGGCAGAGGGACGATTTTGGACTCCTGAGTTAACCATCAATACAGATCGCTTTTATGTATATTCTGGTAAAGCTAAGGTACTAGATACACATCAAAATCTGCTGTATGTCGGTGAATTATCCAATGGCAGAATTAATGGTAATGGCAGTTTATACAATCCGTCAGGGCAATTAGTCTACCGTGGTGAATTTGCTAATGAGCAATATACAGGTTATGGTGAACGCTATGATGAATATGGAAGCTTATTTTATCAAGGAAGCTTCGATAAGAATCTGTATCATGGTGAAGGGAAGCTTTATGATGAAGGCGTTTTGCTCTATGAAGGACTATTCCAGAATGGTGAATTTCAAGGGCAGGGGCAGCTTTTCCATTACAATGGGAATCCACGGTTCATTGGTAATTTTCAAGCTGGGCTACTTAATGGTGAGGCAAAGGAATATAACCTAGAAGGCGCTTTAATCTATAATGGCTTTTTCCTAGATGGATTATATGAAGGCTTAGGAGCAATATATCATCCAGAGACTAAATCTATTATCTATGAGGGTAATTTCAGAAAAGGTAAATATGAAGGAATGGGACGTCTGTATGACCAGAACAATGGCCGCTTAGTCTATGAAGGTGAATTTAGTGAAGGATTATATCATGGAGAAGGCAAGCTATATAATTGGAAGGGTAGGGATGTCTATGCTGGACATTTCTTTAAGGGCGAAATTGATTATTATCGCTACATCGATGCACCAATTGACTTAGTTCGTCAGGAATTTGGTCAAGAAAACAGTGTGCAATTCTTCTTGCATCAGTTTGCTTTAGATTACCATGATTTATCGATGCTGTTTTCCTTCGAGAATCCACAGGATGACAAGCCTTTTGTCCATAAGATTGTTTTTCTTGGTGGACAGGATTTTCTAGGCGGTCCAATTGGCATGCCAATCAGTAAATTAGTAGAGTACAACGGAGAGAATGAATCCGACTTCTACTATATTATCGATGAAGAAAAACAGTTAATTTTAGAGCGACTACGGATATCGCCATTAATTGATTCCTTATATAGTGTGAAATACATTATCCATAATGATATATTTGTTCGTTATTATGCACTAAATCCTCAATCCGAAATCTTGTATTTTGAGATAGGAGGGCTTTAATATGCTGGGTAATAATAACGTTATCTTAAGACGATGCACAAGACTGCTTTCTATGCTAATAATCTTTAGTCTGCTGCTAGAGATGATAGCTGTCCCTGTAGCGGTAGCAGCGGCGCAAACTACTAAAAGTCTATCTGTCGACGAAGCAGTTCATCACGCTATTCGCAATAGTACAGATATTAGAGATGTAAAAACGGACCGTATTAAGAAGGTGATTGAGCGTAGAGAAGCTATTGATGCAATCAATATTGCTCGACGTCGTGAGAAGTATCCATGGTTTACGCTGTTAATGACTATAAATTTACCACAAAAACACACCCTTCCACGGGAAATAGAATTACTAATGAAAATACCACAGATCAATTCTGATATAGAATTACTAAAGAAGAAAGAGACCTATGCTGTTTTAAACGCAAGGCATGATGCCTATGTTGCATATTACGATGTATTACTCGCTAAATACACAGTAGATCGTACTTGGACTTATATCAACGAAACACGGGACACACTTGAGAGGATAAATCGCCAATATAGAATAGGATTAGCTGATCAAAAAGATGTGGAGTATTTGGAAGGGCAGCTTAATGGCTATCAAACGGCTCTAAAAAAGGCTGTTCAGGATTTGGAGAAAAATCTTGATAAACTAAGCAAGCTTACTAACTTGAAATTAAATGTAAATACTAGCTTTTCAGCATATACACCAGTGGCAGATCTAGATC